>Ga0123353_10000939_pt1 | contig 35593 bp, 31 predicted proteins | sample TergutLab28metaG_3_FD_92763 | JGI IMG/M metagenome (GOLD analysis project Ga0123353, IMG submission 92763) | Labiotermes labralis P3 segment gut microbial communities from Petit-Saut dam, French Guiana - Lab288 P3 | ecosystem: Host-associated > Arthropoda: Insects > Digestive system > Gut ... | reverse complement strand
GGCGTTCCTCCGTACGCAAGGGCTGGCGGAGAACACGCTCATCGTCTTCACCTCCGACAACGGCCCCGCGCAAGAGAACACCTCCGACCCGAAATATTTTGCCTCGTGGGGGCCGTTCCGCGGTTTCAAGCGCGACTGCACCGAAGGCGGAATCCGCGTGCCGACGTTCGCATGGTTGCCCACGCGCGTCCCGACCGGGAGCGTGAACGCCACGCCCAGCTCGTTCCCCGACTGGATGCCCACGCTCGCGCAACTTGCCGGCCTGCCCCCGCCTGCGCAGAGCGACGGGCGCAGTCTCGTACCCGCGCTTCTCGAAAACCGAACCATCACCGCCGGGCGCGTTTACGGCGAGTATGACGGTGGCGGGTCGCCGACGCGCCAGCAACAGCAGTATGTCCGCGATGGCGACTTCGTCGCGTTCCGCTACCACAAGGACGGCGCACCCGTGCCGACCCAGCTTTACAACGTCATGGCCGACCCGCACCAAGACAACGACCTCGCGGACAGCCCAGACCACGCCGAGCAACTCGCGAAAATGCAACGCCTCCTCCTGACCTGCCGCCGCCCCTGCGAGAACACGGGCGAGAACTGGGCAAAGACCGTCATCCGCCCCTACGACAAGACCCCGCTCCCGGCGGTAACAGGCGGAAGAAACCTATACACCTACACCGTGTCTTCCTGTCCAGGCGAATGGCCGTGGATACCGCAGTCCGACGCGCTTCCTTTTTTGCAGGGGTATATGCTCAGATTACATACTCCGATACTGAACAACAGCCAAACCTTCGACAAGATCATTGCCGAGGCAGAGCCTCCTTGCAACATATCTGTCAGAGGCTTCATCGAAGTCCCTGAGACTGGGGTGTATGACTTCGCCATCACGATTGAGGGCGGCGCGTATGTGTGGTTGCACGAGGCGCGTCTTTTCGGGATTGAAGACCGCCAAGGCGCGACCCAGCAACACCAAGCCTCCATCCCCCTCGAAAAAGGCGCACACCCCATCCGCATTGACCTCGTCCTACCCTCGCCCGACAAGAAAGCGTTTTCGTTCACATGGAAACGGCGCGATTAGTTTTCCACACAAAATCCCCCTTGGGGCCGGGACAGAAGGGCTTTCAGGTCTGGCCGCCTTGCCCGCCCTACCATTCCGTCTCTTTGACCTCGACCCCGAAGGGCAGGACCGGGAGGACCGGGCGGATGATGAAAGATTCCGGAGCATTGTTCGGCACCTGACCCAGGTACCTGCATGTGCCGCCTCAGCCCCACTCGAAATCGCCGCGCCAGAAACACGTCCCGTCAGGGGCCAACGCCTCGAAGCCGATATTCTTGCGGCTCCTGTACGCCACCTCGTTCCCTGCGGCATCCAGCAGGTTGAACCCTAAGGTAACCCGGTTGTCGAGCCCCCTGCGCACATCCACCGAGGCCGTGAGCGGGAAACCGCCTTGGAAAACGAACACCTCGTCTGGGGTGGCCGAGAAGGACGTGTCAAACGTGAAACGGAGCGTTGCCCCGTTCAGGTCAACGCTCAACGTCGCCCGGTCGTAAGCCCCGGCGGGTATCACCATGCGGTTGGTGCCCACAGCGGAAACGAACCACCCGTAAGGCGGCGATTCCTCGGGGAACACGGTGAGCGTGTTCTCCCCCTCGCCCACGTAAGGGAACTCCACGACCGCGACTTCCCCGGGGTAGACCTCGGGGTTAAATGTTACCGGGCTAAATTGCGCAATCCTGCTGCGGGTCTGAGCAATCACCACAATAACAAACGCAACAGCCAGCAGCCCCCAAACGCCACCCCCGGCAGTCATCCACTTCCCTTTCGGCTTGCTCCGGAGCCACCTCGCGACACCCCAGATGAGCAGCGGGACCCATGCGGTCATCGCAACGGAACTCCCGAACACCGTGAGCGGTAGGCACAACACCCCTACTAATACGAACAAGATAGCCAGCCAGACGGCGGCGACGCTCAACTGCCATTTACCGCCCTCACCCCTGCGCCGTTTCGCAACGCCGTAAATCAGGAACGGCATCCAGCCATACACCAGAACAAACCAGAAGTAGATGAACATCAACATGATTCTTCCCTTTCCCTTCTATGCGAGGCGTCAGGTAACGCATCCCACGTGGCCATTGGACATTCCTTGTCGGATATTGGATATTCCTCTCGACCCTGCCTTACTTTATATCTGAAAAGTCTAAACTAATTTTTTGAGGCGGCGCCCACGTCGCGAGGACGGTATCCACGATGGCGCGGGCGAGTTCCCTCGCGGCGCGCGGGTAGGCGTTCTGCATCCCGGAGAGCATATCGTCATACGTCAGGAACGTGGCGGCGCCCCGCACCTCGACCGCATCGAGCAAGAGTTTCCCGGTGCCGCGCTCGACGAGCGTAATCTCCGCCACCAGCACATAGAAATACTCTTCGGCGCGCGAGGCATAGGCGCTGTCGAACCGGATGGGCTGGACCCTGCCGCTCTTCACCGTGCCGAGCAACTTCAGCGACGCGTCCTCCAGCGGCTGAAGGGTCATGGTGCCCTCGCGCTGGAACTCGCGCAGCACATGCTGCGTAACAATCGCGCTGACTTCAGGATAGCCCGACGCATTCTCAAACACGGGGACGGAAATGGTGCGCAACTCCTCCGGCACATCGGACGTGATGCGGTACGACGCGCACCCTGCCAGCAAGGCGCACAGGGTGGCCGCCAGCCCGAGATTCATCAATCCTTTTTTCAGCTTCATCTCTTCTTCTCCTTTTTTCAGTGATTAGGAAATGCCTCAACTATTCACTAACCACTATTCACTCATTTCTGCTTGGCCTCCAGCTCCTCCAGACGCGCACGGACGCGGTCCGCGTATTTCGAATCCCTGAACTCCGTCAGGAAGTTGCGGTAGGCCGACAGGGCCGCCTGACGGTTCCGCTGGCGGCTATCGTAGAACACCGCGTTCTTGTAGCTCCGTTCTTCAAGCTGGGCCGACAGCTCATTCAGCCACGCCGTTACCTCGCCGATCTGCGGGTGGCGCGGCATCCGCGCGGCAATGGCCCGCAGGAACGCGATCGCGTCGCGGCTGTACGCCTCGTTGTAGGCGTTCTTGGTGGCGCGGTCGTAACGGCACTTCGCAGACAGGTACGCGGCATCCGTGGCCTGCGCGGACTCCGGGTAACGATAGAGCAGGCCGTCATAGACCTTGATGGCCTCGTCCGTCTCTTTCTCGGACGTGCGGAGCCCCCCCACAATCAGCATGGCCTGCGGCGCGAGCGGCGAGGAGGGGGCATTGCGGACAACCTGCTCAAAGCGCTGGCGGATGGTGTCCGTGCCGCCCAGCACCCAGCCGAACATCCCCGTGTTATCGTGGAGCAGGAGGTTGGCGATCTTGAACTGGCGGCCCAGCACCTCGTCGTACGGGCACACGCCCGAGTAGAACGTCAGCAGATACTGGTACTCATCGAACGCCCGCGCATACTTCTTGCGCTGCTCGTAAAGCTGCGCAAGCCCCAACTGCGCCTCGACGGCCTCCATCGCCGCAGGCCATTCGCGGATCAGCCCCTCAAAGCCCTTGCGCGCCCCGCGCAGGTGCCCCTTCTCCAGCTCCGCGCGCGCATACGCCAGCTGCTCCGCCGGGGTGTCGAAGCGCGTGCCGAACCAGATGGACTTGGTCTTCTGCTCGATACGGTCATCCAGCCCGAACGCCTCGAAACCCTCGAACTGGTCCGTGGCGTACCCGTACTGCGACGCGCCGATCGGGCGGTCCTGCGCAACGCCCGCCACCGCCAGCGCCACCGCCAGCATACAAACTGTTTTTCTCATCATTCTTGCGCTCCAACACGTTTTCCGCTACACTACGCACCTTTCCGACGGAATACGGCCTGCGGCCTTCTTCCGCCAAGAGTTGTGTGTAAGAGTAGCAAACCCGAAGGACGAATAGAAGCATGAAAAAGGTTCTCATCCCAACAAAGTTGGATACCGTCGCCGCCGACATCCTCACCGCGCACGGCGGCTACACCGTCGTGCAGGACGGCAAGACGCCCCTCGCCGACCTCGCCGCCGCACACCCCGACGCCCACGCCCTCATCGTCCGCAGCGAGAAAGTCCCCGCCGAAATCATTGACGCGCTCCCCGGCCTCAAAGTCATCGTCCGCGCCGGCGCAGGCTTCGACACCATTGACACCAAACACGCCCGCCGGAAAAACGTGGACGTGATGAACACCCCCGGCGCCAACGCCAACGGCGTCGCCGAGGAGGTCATCGCCATGATGCTCGCCGACGCCCGCCACATCGTCGCCGCCGACAACACCACCCGCGCCGGCGGCTGGGAGAAGAAAAACTACATGGGCCGCGAGGTTACCGGCAAGACCGTCGGCATCGTCGGCCTGGGCAACATCGGCCGCCTCGTCGCCAAGCGCCTCGCCGGCTTCGACTGCCGCTTCCTCGGCTACGACCCCATCGTTACCAGCGACCGCATGCGCGAGCTCGGCATCGAGAGCGCCACGCTCGAAACGATTTTCGCCAAGAGCGATTACGTCACGCTCCACATCCCCGGCGGCGAAAGCACCCGCGGCATCGTCGGCGCCAAACTCCTCGGCCTGATGAAGCCAGGCGCCACGCTCATCAACTGCGCCCGCTACGGCATCATTGACGAAGACGCCCTCCGCGCCGTCAAGGCCGAGAAGGGCCTGCGCTACCTCAACGACGTCTACACCAAGGACGAGGCCGGCCCCAAGCCCATGGCCGACATCGCCGACCTCATGCTCCCGCACCTCGGCGCGAACACCCGCGAGGCCAACCACGTCGCCGCCGAACGCGCCGCCCGAGAGCTCATTGCCCTCGACGAGCAAGGCGACATGAGCTGCATCGTCAACCGCGACATCCCCGACGGCCTCGAGCGCGCCTACTGCGGCCTCGCCTTCAACCTCGCCAGCCTCGCCCGCCAGATCGCCGGGACGAACAACCCCATCCAGATGATCAAGACCAGCTTCTACGGCGACCTCACCCCCTTCAGCAAATGGCTCACCGTCTCCATCCTCTCCGGCATCTGGGAAGCGTTCGACCGCTACAACGACTACAAGGCCGCCGCCGCATTCGTCAAGGACATGGGCATCGAGCTCGTCAACCGCGAACCCGCCACGGACAAAGGCTACGGCAACGCCATGACCATTGACCTCACCGTCGAGCACGCCGGCAAGCACCTCAAGACCTTCAGCGTCCGAGGCACCGTTGCCGAAAGCCGCCACATGGTCTCACGCATAGACGAGTTCGACCGCCTCTACTTCGAGCCAACCGGCATCACCCTCTTCTGCATCTACGACGACCGCCCCGGCGTCATCGCCACCATCAGCCGCAAACTCGCCGACGCCGGAATCAACATCGAGGACATGCGCAACCCCCACGACGACAAGACCCAGCGCTCGCTGGCCATCATCAAGCTCAACAAGACCGTTGATGCCGCGTTCATCGCGGACATCAGCAAGGACATCGCCGCACACGCCGTCGTGTGTACGGTGGTGTAGTGAATGATGATTGCAAATGATCTTTTGCTTTTTGCAATAAAGGCCATTGATTGGATAGGCCCGATATCCTACCTCTTGGGAGCGGTAATCGCCGTGTGGGCATTCCGGCGCTGCCGGAAACGGGGTTACCTCCTCCTGGGGGCCTATTTCGCGCTGTGCGTTTTTCAACTGTGCGTCATTATCCCGTTAAGTCGAGCAAGATTACCCTTGAACCTATCATCTGGCTCTTAGCCCTCTGGCTCATCGCGCGACGTGAAAACTAATGTGTTAACTGTTGTGTCCTGCGCCATCCCGCAAGAGGCGGTGGACACGTTATTCGAATTGCTCGATGCGGACGCATTCACGCCCACATCATGGTTTGATGTCGAGACGCAACAATGCCGTGTTGATGTTTTTCTCGAAGACCCTGCGCAAGTCTCGGCTGTTACGGAGATGCTGGCGAAGGCAGGGGAGTTGTGCGGCCTCACGCTCAACCCCACGGCCACCACCCTCGACCACGCCGACTGGGCCGAGGTCTGGAAACGCTTCTTCCACACCGAGAGAATCTCCGACCGCATCGTCGTCCGCCCCTCATGGGAGCCCTACGACGCACAACCCGGCGAGCGCGTCATCACGCTCGACCCCGGACTCAGCTTCGGCACCGGCAAACACGCCACCACCCAAGGCTGCCTCCAGCTCCTCGACCGCCTCGCCGCCGAAAACCCCGCCCGCTCCGTCCTCGACATGGGCTGCGGCTCCGGCATCCTCGCCATCGGCGCGGCCCTGCTGGGTTTCACGGATGTGCGCGGCTTCGACAACGACCCCGACTGCAAAACCGTGTCCGAGGAAAACGCCGCCGCCAACAACGTGCGGATCCCCTTTGAGACAGACGACCTCACGCACACCCACGGCCCCGCCGACATCGTCGTCGCCAACATCCTCGCCCCCGTCCTCATCCGATTCGCCCCGCAGGTCGCCGGCTCGCTGACCCACACCCCGCACGCACGCCTCATCCTCTCCGGCATCCTCGACGAGCAATACCCCGCCGTCAAAACCGCCTACGAAGCCCACGGCCTCACCGAGGCCCTCACCCTCCTCCTCGGCGAATGGCGCACCGGCCTCTTCGCATGGGAACGCACCCACGTTCTGCCTAAGATTTCATCTGATGCTGCCACACGCTTGCCATAACTTCTTGATCTATTTAGTTTAGCAATCAGGCAGCATTAAACATTTTTCTCGCAAAAACGTATATAGATGCGTGAACGAGTCTTTTTTTAAGCATGAAAGGAACGAGTATGACTAATGATGATGTGGGGAATGAGGCACTGGAATCGGGAAGCTCTCGAATTGATAAGGCCGACGTTTTTCTGAGGCGTGGAATCGAAAATTTTTACATTGACGACTTTGATGTCGTCATACAGGATTTCAACAAGGCCATCGAACTTAATCCGATGCTTGCGTATGCCTATTATGAGCGCGGAGAGATGTATTCTTTCTATAAGGATGACCATGATGCCGCTATACGCGATTTTAGCAAAACCATCGAGATTGTCCCCAAGTATGCTCGCGCCTATTGTTCCCGTGGGTATGCATATTCTAAAAAGGGTGACCCCGATGCCGCCATACGGGACTTCGGCAAGGTCATTGAGCTGACCCCGATGGATTATGACGCCCATCTGGCACGCGGGCAGGAATATTTCTTAGAGAAGGGCGACTACGATGCCGCCATACGGGACATTGACAAGGCTATTGAACTTGATCCCGACTTGGGAGCGCTAGAGTATGGTTTACGCGGGAGGATATCCCTCGCCAAAGGCGATTACGACACTGCCATGCAGGACTTTGACGGGATTGTCGCGAGGAATCCAAGGCAACCCTACCCTTATTACGACCGTGGAAGGGCATACTTCGCTAAAGGCGAATATGATGCTGCCCTGCTGGACTTTAACCAAGCCATCAAGATGCACCCAGGGTTTCATGATGCCCTTTTCGAGCGCGGAAGGACACACCTCGCCAAAGGCGACCGTGAGGCCGCTATGCAGGACTTCGATGCCGCCATTACGGGGTATGACAATGCGTTCAAGAGGATACCACCTGCGAACGTGTCAGCCTCCGACTATTACAGGCGCGGGAAGGCCTATTTCGCCAAGGGCGACTGTGACGCGGCCCTACGCGACTTTGACAGTGCCATCGTGATGAGACCCATGCGCCTCCCTCCGTATTACGACCGCGGCAAGGTACATTTCGCTAAGGGCGATTACGATGCCGCCCTGCGGGACTTGAATAAGGCTGACCCAAAGTATTCCGCTATGAGCCGTGAAGAATTGGGATGCGCATTATAGTGTTTAAACTTGATATTGGCGCATGGGCATTAGAATAAAAAAGGCTGAAAGCCTGACACATACTAGCGTAGGGCAACGCCCTACGTATGGGGTGCGAAAAGATACACAAGGCTGAAAGCCTTGCACATTGTGGGGCTTCTTTATGTGCAAGGCTTTCAGCCGTGAAATCTTTTGTTTGCCGTTACGTAGGGCGTTGCCCTACGCTAGTATGTGTCAAGGCTTCGCCCTGAGCTGCCAATGCCAAGTTTAAACACTATAGGAATTTCCGCCAACACGAACGGGAAAGGGACAACGTGTTGACCTCATTGCTGCGGGCATGATATAATTGATTTTTCATTGAACAGAAAGGATTGGGTTATGAATTTTGTACGGGATTTATGTGGTGAAACTATTAAGAATTTGCAAAAGGAGCGATTGTTTAAGGACTTTTTGCGACCTGACATAGAAAAAGGTGAGGTTTTCCCCGCAATACGAAATAACGAGATTAGCTTTTATTATAGAGGCGGTGGTTTGTTTAATTTTAAGGGAAACGTGTTTTCAACTAATATCAAGTATGCCGGCGTCCCCAAAAATTCTGTAACAGAGGATGACTTAAAACGTATTTCTACTTTTGTGAATTTTTGCGAATGGTATAAAAACATTAAAGAACAATGCTATCGTTATAATCGCAGAAAGGAAGTGGATTATGTTGCCAAGCTTTATCAGAAATCTGCTTATGTTGAACAGGCAGAAAACATTATACTCCTCGATATAGAAGCTGGGTGGCGTTCACTTGATAAAAAGAAAAAGACGGATTATGTTGATGCGGTTTTGTATGATAAGGATAAAGGATTACTACAAATGGTTGAGGTCAAGCGGTATTCAAATTCTGAGTTACGTTCCATAGACGCAGAGGGGCGTCCCAAAGTTGTTGGACAAATTAAAAGATATGAAGAAGCTATAGAGAAAGCATATGCCAAGGAAATTTGTGAGGCATATTATAATTATCAAAAAATCGTCAATGCCATTTTTGACAGAGCGGTGTTTGCCCCGAAAGAACCTAAACTCAACCCTATGGTCAATCTTCTCATCGTTGATGTTAATGATGCCGTCAAAAATACGCAAACGTTTACAGCTTGTGTTGAAAACATAAAAGCGAAGCTTCCTGGTCACGAAGTCTGTTGGGACAAAAAAATTGAATTAACAGAACTATTTTCAAGGCCACCATGCCTAACCTAATCATCCACAGAGGCACAAATGAAATCGGTGGTGTCGCCATGGAGATTAACCAAGGCGACACCCGGATTCTGTTCGATTTCGGGATTCCGTTGGAGGCGATGGACCGCAGGGATTTTTCGCCCAAGGATTACAAGCTGCCCATCCATGGCTTGTACAAGGGCGAGCAGACGCGGTTCACGGCCGTCTTCCTCACGCACGCTCATCCCGACCACTACGGGCTGCTGAGTCTCGTCCATCCCGACATCCCCATCTACGCGAGCAAGGCAACGTGTGATGTGCTGACGAAAATCATGCCCTTGCTCCCGAGGTCTAACACGCCGGGCTTAAACCTCCATGTCATGGGAGGCGCGTTCCGTGTCGGGGGAATGACGGTTACGGCGTACGATGTTGACCACAGCATCCCCGGCGCATGCGCATACCGTGTGCAAGTCGGCGGGAAGACCGTGGTGTACACGGGGGATATCCGTTTCCACGGCAGGTGCAAAGGGAAGAACACCCGCTTGGCCAAGGCGGCGCGGAATCCCGATTATCTGGTCATGGAAGGCACGACGCTGGGACGGCGTGAACAGGCGGTCGTAACAGAGGAGGATTTGATTTCACAATTCGTCGCGGTCTTCAAGGAAGGCAAATTACCCTTGGTGCAGTTCTCGCCTCAAAACCTCGACAGGTTCATAACGATTTACAAGGCGTGTCTAAGTGCCAAGAGAACGCTGGTCATTGACCCCTACACCTGCGCCGTGTTAGAGGCGTATCAACCGTTGAGCGCAAACATCCCGCAGTACGACTGGAAGAACATCCGGGTCTATTTTGTGCGCAACAGCGTCACAAAGCGGATGGCGGAATCAAAGGAGCTTTTCAAATATAGGTCCAAGCAAATACCGATGGCGGAAATCACGGGCAATCCCCACAAGTATGTGGTGAAGGGCAACTTCCACACGAACCAGAAACTGTTGAAGGCCATACCCAAGGAAGACGTGACCATCATCCATTCAATGTGGAAAGGGTATCTCGAAAAACCCGGCTATCTTGACGATTACAAAGACATCACCACCTGCATCCACACCTCGGGGCACGCCTACGTCGAGCACCTGCAAGCGTTTGTGGACAAAATCAATCCCAAGAACATCATCCCCATCCACACGGAACAGAAGGGGAAATATGCCGGGCTGTTCCGTACCCGCATCATCCAGTTGAATGACGGCGACATTTGGAGGTTTCCCCTTGATGCCTAAACGCATTCAAGAGGAACCAATATTTCCGGACGGGCTACGCTTTCGCCTTGCTGTGCCAGTGGCGGCGTGTTATATTTCTCTTTTCACGGTGAGCGATTGAGCAGGAGGGACGGCATGAACTGGCGGAATGAGTTAGGGAGCATCTTGGCGGGGAAGGCGCGCGCGACGCGTGCGGAGCAGGAGAACGCCATCTTCGAGGCGTTCTTGGACACGGTGGCCATTCCCGCGCTGAATGAGGTCGCCGAGGAGCTGACCACGCGGCACGGGCGCGACGCGCAGATCCGCCGCGCGCCTGCCTCGGTAACGCTCAGCGTGCGCTACAACGACACCGAGGAAATCACCTTCCGCGTGATGAAGCACTTTGTGCATAACGGCATCCTGCCGCGCGCGGAGGTGCGGGTCAACCTCCGCCAGCGGCTGATGAAGTACGAAGGGATGTTCCGCGCCGACCCGCAGACCTACCCGATCGCAGCCGTAACGAAAGAGGACATCATCCTCGGCTTCCTGAAATATTACCGCATGGGCATGGACGGCGGCGAATAATGGAGTTCTGCGTTTTAGCGAGCGGCAGCAAAGGCAACTGTACCTATGTGGCAAGCAACGGCACCGCCATCCTGATTGACATGGGGCTGCCCGCCCGCCCGGCCGTCCATCGCCTCCAAGAGGCCGGCATCGCCCCGCGCGACATCCAGGCCGTGCTGTTCTCGCACGACCACAAAGACCACTACAAGGGCATCGGCGTGTTCAGCAAAAAATACCCGTCCATCCGCCTGTTCGCGAACGAGGGGACCGCCTCAGGCATTGACCGCGAGTTCCCGGCGACGCACCTGCGCTGGGACATTTTCGAGACGGCATCCGCGTTTGACATCGGCGCCCTGCACATCGAGGCGTTCTCCGTCTCGCACGACGCCTCCGACCCCGTCGGGTTCACCATCAGCGACGGCCCGTCGCGCCTCGGGATTGCGACGGACTTCGGCCAGGCCACGCCGCTCGTGCGCAGCAAGCTGTCGAAATGCAACGCGCTCATCTTGGAGAGCAACCACGACTACGAGATGCTCATGGCCTCGAACCGCGCATGGACCCTCAAGACGCGCATCGCCGGGCGTAGCGGCCACCTCTCGAACACGGATGCGGCGGACCTCCTGAAAAGCATCCTGTCCGAGCACCTGCGCCTGTTGCTGCTGGCGCACATCAGCGACGCGTGCAACACCCCCGCGCTGGCGCACCACACGATGAGCAAAATGCTCCTCTCCATGCGCCGCCCCGACATCACGCTGGACGTGCTTCACCAAAACAAAATCAGCGCACGGTTCACGGTCTAACCGCCCCTCGGATACGCCGCTCGCTTCACGTCGCCACTTTCAGGACGATTTTCTTGACGTGCGCGGGCGTGGCGAGGTGGCGGCCGGGGAGGTGGGCATCGCAGGGGAAGAAGATGGCGAACATCCCGGCGGTGAGGCGCGTGAAGCTGGCGTCGCCGTGATAGAAGCCGATGTCTTTCTCGCTGTTGAAGGGTTCGGCGGGCGGCTGGCCGGCCAGCGGCGCGTACCCGATGTGCTCTTCGCCAATGACGATGAACTGGATGTCAATGTAGCGTTGGTGCGCCTCTAATTTCCCGCCCTGGACAGGCTGCGTCTCGTAGACCTGCGTGAGCGCGAAAAGCGCGTCGCCGTCAATCTCCGTGCGCCCGTGCGCAAGCGCTTGCACGTCCGTGTCCCGCAGGAAATCGAACGCGGCCTTGAAGCGCGGGTGCAGGGGTTCGTAGCGAGCGGCATTGGAGAGGAGGTCAATAATCATAGGGCGTCTGCCGCTTCAACCGTTTCGAGGCAATGGAGTATCCCCGGGATGGACCTTTGCAGGATGCCGCGGCAGTTGCGGTAATCGGCGAGGCTGCCGCAGAAGGGGTCGCCGACATCGGTCTCGGGGTGCACGGAAGGGTCGAAGGAACGCATCAGGTAGATGCGGCCGCAGGTGTCGGGGAACATCTCGCACAGGCGCGCGACGTGCTGGCGGGTCATCGCAATAATGACAGCGGCCTCGGCGGCCCGTTTGCGCGTAACAGGCTGGCTGCGGTGCGCGGCGAGGTCAATCCCAAGTTCCGCCAGCACCTCGGCCGCATACTCCGAGGCCGGCGCGTTCGCCATCGCCGCAACCCCGGCGGAAGCCACGCGCCATGCGGAGCCTGCCGGCAACGCGCGGCGGAGCAAGGCCTCCGCCATTGCGCTGCGGCAGGTGTTTCCGGTGCAGACGAACAGGACGTGGCGCGTCATGGGGTTACTCGGGGATAATGACCCTCCACGGGATGGTGCCGATGTTTTTCAATTCCAACGGCATAACCGTAGCCATCATGCCGGGCGGGGGGTCGGGCGGGTTCACGCCCTCGGGCGTAACGGGAGGCTCTTTGGTCGCCGGAGGGAAACGCGGGTCTTCTGCGGCGACTTTCGGCGGCTCGGGCGCAGGGGGCGGCGCCTCAGGTTCCGCTGGCGGCGGCGCAACAGCCGGGGCGGCCGGCTCGGCCGGGACGGCGGCAACAGCCGGCGGCGGCTGGGTAACGCTGGTGCGCACGGTCTCGATGTTGCCCCGCAACTGCTCGTTCTGCTCCTTCACCTGCCCCAACTCTTGGCGGAGTTTCTCCAGCTCGGCCTCCTGCGACGTAACCTTCTGGTGGACCTGCGAGCTGATCTCGCTCACGCCGTCAATGCGCTTGCTGATGTCGGACTGCAATGCGGCGGTAACCTTGGTGATTTCCTCGACGGTCTCCTTCACGAGGTCAGCGGCCGGGGCGGCCGGCGCAGGAGCCGGCACAGGCGGGGTGATGTAAATAGGGGCTGGCGGTTCCGCGGCCGGGCGCGGGGCAAAGGCCAATTCAAGCAGCTTGTCTTGAAGCTGCGCACGGTCGCGGTCGCGGCCCTGCAAGTCGCGGTCGCGGCCCTGCAACAGGTAGAAGCCCGTCGCGAGGAACCCGACGACGACCGCGAAGACCACCACCGAGAAGAAAACCGAGAGCGTAACGACCCGTTTGCGGGCTTGCGCGCGCTCGGTCTCGATGTAGTCCTGAAAGGCCTTCAGGACGGGGAACGATTCGGCGTTCGCATTGGAGGCCGCCTGATAGAAAGAGACCAGATTGCCGCTGGAAGCGGCTGTGTCCTCTGGCGCGTGTTTCGGAGGGATGTCATTCATAAGGTGTCCAGTGTAGCGTAATGGGGGTTGGAGGGGAAGCGGAAAAATGAGGAATCGGAGCCGGGGCCATCATGCGTCAACGCCCCTAGCGCTTGAAGCGCATCCATGAGGCGAGCTTGACGGTCTTGGCGTCGGCGGCCTGAACCGTGTCGGGCGTGTCGGTCGGGCGCAGGCCACGCTCGAGCGATTCGATACGCGCCAGCAGCGCTTTCTGATTGCCTTGGAACTGCTCGCGCTCGGCCTCGTTGTTCTCGCGCGCGGCAGCCAGCTCAACCTCACGCCGGCGAAGCTGCTCCGTCAGCTCCTGCACGCGCCGGCCGAGCTTCTCGCCGTCGAGGGCCAGCTCGCGCAAACGCCCCGTCTCGGACTCGAACAGGTGCAGCTTGCGCTGCAGCTCGCGCTCACGCTCCTCGGCCTGCCGCTTGTCGCGCTCATGCGTGAAGCGGAGGTTGTCCAGCTCATTGCGGGCGCGGACGACCACCGGGTCCGAAGGCTGCTCGCGCGCACTCAGGCGCGTCATCTCCGCCGGGCTGTTGCCCAGCTGCTTCATCAAGGCCTGCTTGCGCTCCTGCATGGACTCCATCCGCTGCGAGGACGATTGCCTCAACTGCTCGAAATGCGACCGCTCGGTCTCCATCGCCTTGACCAGCGCATCCAGCTCGTGCTTGCACAACTGGTAAATCGCGGCCTGGTCGGCGTAGAACTGCGCGATCTCCTCGGGCGACTGCGTGGCGTTCTTCTCGAGCTTCGCGATTTTCTCGGCGTACTCCGAGTCGCGCGCGTTCGCCAGGGCCAGCAGGTCGGCCAGGTCCGCCTCCGTCGCCGCCGCCCGCGCCACGGCGGCCTGCTCGGCCGCCGTGCTTTTCTGACAGGCCTGCTGCCAGCTATACAGCTCCTTGCGCAACTGCATGGCCGAGCCTTCGCTGGCGGCAAGCGCCTGCTGCGCCTCGCCCGTTTTCCGCTCAAGCTCCGCGACGCGCTGGAGCAAACTCTTGAACGCGTCATCCTGCTCGGCGGCGGTCGCCAGCAGCTCATCCCGCTCACGAAAGGCCTCGCCCAGCTGCACCAGCAGCGTATCGCGCTCACGCACAAGCGCCTCATCCACGACAGGCGCAGCAGGCTCGCTCGCCAGCACCAGACGCGCATTCAAATCCTCAATCTCGGACTCCTGCTTTTTCACCTGCTGGCGCAACGCCTCCGCCCGCTTCTCGGCGGCACGCAAATCTTTCTCGGCCGTGTGGCGGAGCGTCTCGCCGAGCGCCTCCAACTCCGCAACCTTCGCCGTCAGCGCCTCCGCTTGCCGCACCGCCTCCGCACCGGCCCTGCTATCGGGCGGCGGCGCGGACAGGCCCAACCCCGCCTCTGGAGCGAGGGGCTTCGCGCGCGGCGGCGGGTCGGGCCGCTCCTCGGCCTCCGCATCCACCTCATCCGCCGAGACCAGCCGCGCCTGCTCGCCCACCTTGCCGCTCTTAATCAGCGTCTCGGCCGCCAGCCTGTTCAGCGGCCCCCTCAAATCATCCGCACCGTCATCCACATACCAGCGCATATCCAGGAACGCCACCGAGACCGCCGCCATCCACTTCTTGCGGTCAGGCGAGACCTCATGCCCCGGCAGGATGCGCCCCTGCTCGGCCCAGACAATCAGGCCCTCCTGCGAGACAGGCCCGAACACGCTCTCACCGCCTGTCCGCAAAAACCACTCCGCCGCGCCGCTGTTTTCCGTTTGCTGTGCCATCTGCGCCTCCGTTCACTTTTTCCGCCTAAACAGGTTCACGCCCTGCGCCCCGAGCCGCTCCAATTCGCGCTGGGCCTGCTGCTCCAACCCCGCCATCGAAAGCCCCCCCCGGGGGGCCTTGGCCTCCGGGGCCGGGGCCGGCCGGGGGGCCCCCGCCGGAGGCCCCTGATGAGGCTCCGGGGGGATGACCTCCACCGCCTCCACATACACCCGCTCGACCGAAGGCCCCGGCCGTGCGGCCGCGGCCTTCAAGTCCGCCGTAACCTCGCGGACGACTTGCCCGAGCCGCCCGACATCCTCAGCGACACGCCCGGCGATGTTCCCGACGACGCCCTCGACCCGCTCGACACGTTCGATGACGCACCCCTGGCCCTCGGCCAGAACCCCTGCCGTTTGGACCTGGGCCTTGGCGATGGCGCCCAGGACCTGCTGCGCCACAGCCTCCTGCGCAGCGATGAGTTGCTGCGCGAGCGCTTTCAGCGCGCTGAACTCCGCGGCCTGCTGCTCGGCCCGCTGCAGGCGCGCGCTACGCTCCGCAAGCTGCTCCGTCAGTTGCGCGACCTGCGCCGATAACTGTTTCTGTGCCTGTTCCGCAGCCTCCGCACGCGCCCGCTCGTCCGCCGCAGGGTCGGCGCCATCGCTCCGCACAAAGCGGGCGGCGGTCGGGGCGATCGTGCCGTCCTTCTGCAACTCCGCCAAGGCCTGCTGATGGATCGGCCCGTACAGCAGGCCGGGGGAGGACTCCGCCACCCAATCCATCTCCAGCCCGGGCAGGTGGCTCACGGGCATCCACGCCGCCCCATCGGCCGAGGCCGCACTTGCGGGCGACAGCCTCCCGTCCCGCGCCCATGCTTTCAGCGTATCAAACCCCACGGGGCCGAACGTCTCGCCCTGCTCGCCCCGCACGAGCCACCGGATTCTTTTTTGTGTTGCGCCACTCATTGTCTTGCCCCAAGGGCATCCCCATAAAAACAGGCCATAGCATATAGCCTTTGGCCGCGCGTTTGCAAGACCTGATTTTCAACGCCCTACCTCGCGCCCCGGGGTTCGCCTTCAAGGGATCGGGTATATGGCAATTTATCGCCTCTTTTGAAAGAGGCGATAAATCATCGTATTCCAAACATGACGATGTTTCCCAGGCCCTACGGCGTTGCCGCGTCCGGCAGTTTCAGGTCGAGCTCGATGACCTTGCCGAACGTGCCCCACTTCGCGTCCTTGACCCAGATGATCGCTTTATATTTGCCGGCTTTGGCCACTTCACCGAAGTAGCCTCCTGAGCCCCCTCAAGAAGGGCAGAGGTTGCCGAGCGACTCCTGCGCCCGTTTCACGAGCGCACCGTTCTCATCGAGGATTGCGAGCACCCCATTCTTGCCCAGCACCCGTTCCGAAGACTTGGTCTTCGCGTTGGCCCGCATCAGCTCAAGCGTTACGCGATACGGGACCTTCCCGTTTTTCGCGTAGCGCTTCAACATGTCCGGGGTCTGCGGCGGGACCGTGAACGTAGCCGTCATCGTGATGGTCTCCGTGTCCGATACCGCGTGCGTCGTCTTGAAGGATTGGATTTCCTCTTCCGACGGCACTCCCACAGGTTTGGGTGCTGAAGTTGAACGCTGTTGCGCAAACCCGATGCCGGCGGCGAGGATCGCCACCGCAATGCATGAACGAGTTTTTACAATAATCATACGTCTCTCCAACATGGCAGGCAGTATAGCCGAACCCCCGGGCCGGAGTCAATCGCAAAATGCGGCTTTTTCCCGCCTCCCCCGGGCCGCTTACTTTTTCCTTTTTTCCCGTTGACATTCCGCCGCCCATCCGTGATAATCATTCCCATTGAAATGACATCAGGCAAGGTTCAGGTTGTCCTGTGAGGTGCAGGGCAAACGTTGCCGGGAGAAACAGTCGGGTCCGCTACGGGCCTTGACACAAAGAGAAAGGTTCTGATGAAGAAGAGTTTGATTATCGGCGCACTATTGCTTGCGATGACTGCCGCCACGACTGGGGTTGCCGCTGAGAATAACAAGGGCGGTCTCATGGGTGGTTTGTACGGGTGCTGTTTTGGTCTGCGTGGCGCAGCCGCTTACAATGACGGTAAGCGCGCGACAGCGATCGAATGGATTGACGCACTGTTGACGGCTCACATCATTGCCGCGATTTACGGCTGGTCGGGCGATACGACTGCCGACCTTCGCGCAGAGTTCGGCGACAGGTGCTTCTAAGCACCAACGGCGCAGTAAGCGTCGAATCAGTAAGGTTCAGGGGCCGGGATTGCGAGGCGCCTGAACCTTATTTCTTTGCCCCGCCGGCCGGGGCCGGCACGCGGGGGTCAATGGCCGTGCCGTCAATGCTCCACGACTGGAGCGTAACGTGGACCGTGCCGAGCGCGATGCTCACGTCCACCTCCAGCACGGCCGGGCGGGTCCGCGCGACCCAGATGGCCTTGGGCTTGTTCCGCGAGAAGAGGGTGGGCGATTTCGAGACGGCGCTCACGGCGGTGGCCTCGGTCTTGCCGAACGGGGTGCTGATTCGCTTGGTCGCCCCGGTCGTGATTTCGAGCGCGTGCGCCTCGCCGTCCATGACAAGCCGGCAGGCCTTGTTGGTGTAGGCCCCGTGCAGGAGCGTGTCGCGCAGGCCGAAGAAGAAGGAAACCCCGTCTTGCGCGTTGGTGGGGACGGACGCGGTTGTGCAGGTCTTGGTGAGGGCGTTGCTCCAGATGCAGACGCCCGTGGCGGGCCAGAGCAGGAGCGTGTCGTTCTGCACGAAGTCCCCCTCCGCAACCGCCTTGCTGACCGTGTGGCGCGGGCCGGTGGGGGTCGGCTCGATGAGGCAATGCACGGTGGTGTCCACATGGTAGAGGGTCGAGACCCACGAGCGGCTGCGGACGCGGATGGAGCGGGCGACAACGCCGCCCTCGCGCTGCTCCTCCTGGACCGTCATGCCGCCGACCGTCATGCCGAGCCATGAGATGTCATACACCATCGTCTCCTGCCGGCCGGGCAGCGCAGGGGCCGGCGCAACGAGGGCCAACAAAAAAAACGCGGAACCGCTTATCCTTACTCGCATATTCACGCCGGTTAGTATATCATAACGTCCTTTTGCAATACAAGTCAGGTGTAGCGGGAATGAAAAGAGAACTGATTTTAGGCGGGTGGATGTTGGCGGCAGCGGGCCTCGCCCGCGCAGAGACGGTTGTCCAGCAGGTCTGCCGCCCGTATGAGGCTGTCCAGACGATGAGCTGCGAGGTGCGGCGCGACAAGGAATTGCCCGACGGCGATGTCATGCGGCTGATGAGCCGTGTGCGGTTCAAGCGCCCGAACCTCCTGAACGTCGAGACCCTCAGCCCGTACAAGCGGCGCATCGTCGCAGACGGCACGACCTACCGCAGCCACGTCGAGGGCCAGTCCAAGGGCCTGATGAGCCCGGTCGCAAACCTGCCCCAAGAGAAACAGGCCGAGCTCCGCACCGTGCCCGGCACGCTCGGCGACGCGCTCGAGCCCTTCATCGGCAAAGCAGAGAAACGCCTCGAGCCCCTCGCCGAGTTCCCCGTGCGCGCCGGGTACGCCAGCGACAAATCCTTCGCCGTCCTCAGCCTCGACAGCAGCAACCGCCTCGCACGCCTGGAAGTCTTCACCGACGCCGACATGGGCACGCTCGTCGCCCGCACGGACTTCTCGGGGTTCCAGGAGGTGCTGCCGGGCGTGTGGATCGCCTGCCTCCAGCGCGCCATCCTCACGGTGAACAACCTAACCGTCGCCGAGACAACCCGCATCAGCAACATCATCGTGAACAGCGACCTGCCCGCCTCGCTCTTCCAGGCGGAAGGTTTTTTCAAGGGCGTGAAGTTCACCGACCCCACCGCCAAGAACGCGCGGTTCGACGCCCTGCCCGGCGGCACAGACCCCGTCTTCGCCCGTCTCGTCCCCGCCCTCCCGGCCGCCTGCCTCGCCGCGCCGCAACCGCCGGCCGAGCCCTCCGCCCTCGCCACCCTCGGGCGCGAGGCCGCCGCCCTGCCGGCCAAGGCCCTCATCACCTTCTACCGCACGCAGGTCAGCCCCGCCATCGGCGAACGCTGCGGCCTCGAGCCAAGCTGCTCGGAATATTTCGTGCAGGCCGTGCGGAAGCACGGGCCGCTGGGCATCCCGATGATGGCCGACCGCTTCTTCCGCGAGCCGACCGTCTTCGCGGCCGCAGAGCACCCCGTCATCATGCCCAACGGCCGCATCCGCTACGCCGACCCCCTCAGCGACCACGACTTCTGGATGGGACCATGAACACACCACGCCTTCTGTTTCTCGCATCCCTTGTTGCGGCCCTTGGCCTCCGCGCCGACGACACCGCGAAACGTATCGCGCTCGACCTCGATGCCGACGGCGAATACGAGGCCTCCGCCGTTACCTTCCGCCGCCAAGCGCTCTTGGAGCAGGACGCGCAACGCGCAGGGCAATGGTACTGGTTCGCCGCGTATGAGTACGCCAAGGACAAGAAGTGGAGCCTCTCCAACAGGATGCTCGACCGCGCCGAAGACGCCGCCCCCCTCGCCGTCGCCATCCCGTCCGCCTGGCTACGCGCCGAGAACGCCCTCCGCACGCGCGACTGGAACGCCGCCGTCTTCCACTTCGACAGTATGCGCCTCGGCGCGGCGACCGACGACCTGCGCCTCTTCGCCACGCGCGGGGCCGCCGCCGCCCACCTGCGCAACCGCGACATCACCGCCGCCCGCGCCGTCCTCGCCGAATACGGGCAACCGCCCGGCACCCTGCTGGCCAGCATAGACCTGTACGCCGAAGGCCGCGACAAGCGCCCGTGGCTCGGCGGCCTGCTCGGCATCATCCCCGGCTGCGGCTACCTCTACTCCGGCGAATACTGGAACGCCACCCGTTCCCTCCTGCTCAACACCCTCTTCATCTGGGGGATGTACGAGACCGGCCGCCGCGACCAATGGGCCGCATTCGGCGTCATCGGATTCTTCGAGCTCACCTGGTACTCCGGCAGCATCTACGGCGGCGTTGACGCCGCCCAACGCCACAACCGCAACCGCCTCGACGCCACCGTCAACGCCATCCGCGGCGACCAGCAGCTCAGCCCCGACACCACCCAAATCCCCCTCATCGCGCTCGGGTTCGCGTTTTAGCGGCATCCGCCCAGAGCAGCACCTTTTCCAATTCCCCGATATTCAGCACCGGGTCAAACCGCGCTTCAATCACCCGCCGCCCGGCGCCCGCAAACCGCTGGCAGACATCCGGGCCCGCCAGCACCTCCGCAAGCGCATGGGCCAAGGCCTCGGGGTTGTCCGGCGGGACGAGCCGCCCGTTGACGCCGTCCTCGATCACCTCCCCTGCCGCGCCGGCCGTGGTGGTTACCACAGGCGTCCCGGCCGCAAGCGCCTCCAAGACGATGTTTGCAATGCCGTCGCGGTCGCCGTTCGGCAGCCGGCGCGAGGCCAGCGCCACGACACGCGCGCGGCGGATTTCGTCAAACACTTGTTCGGGCGAGAGCCAATCTAAAAACGTGACGTGTTCCTCGATATGCAAATCTTCCGCAAGACGGCGGAGTTCACTGTCCAGTCTTCCCTTGCCAGCGATACGGCAAACGAAAGGAATGTTGCGGGCATGAAGCAGCGCACAGGCGCGAAGTAACACATCAAACCCTTTTTTCGATTCGAGCCGCCCTGCGGAAAAGATGACGTTTGTATTTGGCACGGCGGGGACGCCGTGCGCTACCTGTATCCCGTGGTGGATGACCTCAACACGCTCACGGGCAATCCCGCTGGCATCCGCCGCGGCCTGTGAACAGGCGATGATGCGCCGTGCGTCGCGAAGGCGGAACGCCAGCACTTTTGGGGAGGGCGTGAAAACGTCGTGGGCATGGACGGAGCATATCCACGGCAGCTTGAGCGTCGCGGCGGCAATCCCAACGATGTCTGCGGTAATCCCTGCGAACTGCGCCCACACGAGGCGGCTCTTCGTCTCCGTGAGGTCTTGCGCCAACGCCGCGGCCTGCGGCAAGCGTTTGAGTATGCGCAGTGCGTCTAGCGGCGAATGCCTGAACATCTTGGCGATACGCGAGAGACCAAGGAGACGAAAGGGACATAGGGGACGAAGGGTGTCCGCGCCGTGCGTCAGGTAGCGCACATGGAGTTCCCAGCCGCGTTGCCGCAGCAACTCAATCTCGCGCCGGATGAAGGTCTCACTCGGCGCGTCGTGGTCCAGCAGCACTGTAACGGGGAATGGCACGGCGCATGGCTTAGAGTTGCTTCGGCAGGAGGTCCATGTCCGCCGGGATGGCGAGGACGGAGGCCACGAGCAGGTCAATGGTCTGGAACACATCATCGAGGCTGAGGGTCTCGATGGGGCTGTGTATGTAGCGCACAGGAACGCTGATCTGGGCGACCGCCGCGCCCGAGCGCGTCATACGCATGGCCCATGCGCACGTGCCCGTGCCGCGCCCCCGCACCTGCCGCTGAACCGCCATCGAGCGCGTCTGGGCCGCTTTCAGGACAAGCTCGTTCAGCCGCGGGTGGTACGTCGGCCCCACGCCGAGGACCGGCCCCTTGCCGAGGCTGACATCACCGACGCTCTTCTTGTCCTGCTTCTGCGCATCCGAGGCGAACGTTACATCCACGCAGAACCCGATGTGCGGGTTGATGTCGTAGGCCGTGGTGTAACCGCCGACCAGCCCGATTTCTTCCTGCACGCTGGCGACCATGTGGAGCGCGACGTTGATTTTCTCTTTCGCCAAACGCCGCATCGCCTCCGTTACGATGAACGCACCGACGCGGTTGTCGAACCCGCGGCAGGCCACACGGCGGTTGCCCAGCGGCAGCCACCCCGCGTCAATCACCGCCGGGCTCCCGAGGTCCACCATCTCCAAGGCGTTCTCGCGGCTCGTCGCGCCGATGTCCACCGCAATATCCGTCAGCTCCTTCGGCGCGGCGGTCTCACGCTCCTTCGCCGTCATCAGGTGAATCGGCCGGCCCCCGAACACACCGTTCACCGGCCCCTTCTTGCCTTGGATGACGATCCGCTCACTCGCCACGGTCGGCACGGTTACGCCCCCGACCGGCGCCATGTACAGGAACCCGTCCTCATCAACGTACTGCACCAGGAACCCGATCTCATCGCAATGCCCCTCAATCATCACGCGCAACGGCGCCTTCGTGTTCAGGCCCGCGCGCAGGTTGCCGTGGACATCAATGGCGAGGTCGCTCACGGATGCCCGCTTCAAATAATTCCCGAGCAACTTCATGCCGTCATACTCAAACCCGCTCGGCGTCGGAATCGCCACCAATTGCTCTAACAAAGAAAGCGCCTGCTTATTCATCATCTGTCCCTCTCGTTTTTGGCTTAATCGAAAAACAGAGCATAACACACTTTCGGGCGGTCGGCAAACACATTACCCTTGTTTTCGGGCCGGGGGTGCGCTACACTCCAGTCGCGATGAGAAAAACAGACCTCGAGAAACGCAAGCAGGTGATGGGGCGGAGCATCCGGCTGGGGCATTGCGTGTGCGACCCGTCGAAGCCCTGCCCCTGCCCCATCTTCCAGCAACGCAACGTGTGCCTCTGCGCAGGGGAACACCTGCCCGCCAAGGATACGGCCAAGGTCAAGCTGACCCGGCACGTCCGCAGCGCCGGGTGCGCCAGCAAAATCGGCCAGAAGGACCTCCATGCGGTCCTCTCGAAACTCCCGAAGGTCTCGGACAAACGGCTCGTCGTCGGGATGGCAACGGCCGACGACGCGGGCGTGTTCGCGATACGCCCCGACACCCTGCTCGTCCAGACCGTGGACATCTTCACCCCCGGCGTTGACGACCCCCGCACCTTCGGCCGCATCGCGGCGTGCAACGCGCTGAGCGACGTCTATGCCATGGGCGGCACGCCCGTTACCGCGCTCTCCATCATCGGCTTCCCGATTCACACGCTTCCGCATTCCGCCATGGCCGCCATCCTGCGCGGCGGCATGGACGTGCTGAAAGAGGCCGGCGCAATCATGGTCGGCGGGCACAGCATCAACGACGAGGAAGTCAAGTTCGGCCTGGCGGTTACAGGCCTCGTAACCCGCGCCGCCCTGACCACCAACGCCGCCGCCAAACCCGGCGACGCGCTCATCCTGACCAAGCCGCTCGGCACAGGCATCATCGCGCTGGCCGGCCAGCTTGGCCGCGCCTCGGCACGGGCCAAGAAAGCCGCCGCCCAATCCATGGCCACCCTCAACCGCCGCGCCGCAGAAACCATGGTGCGCTACCGCGTGAAAGCCGCCACGGACGTAACCGGATTCGGCCTGCTCGGGCACCTCACGCGCATGATGCTGGAAAGCCAGGCGACCGCCGAAATCAACTTCGACGCGCTCCCGTTGCTCCCCGACGTGATGCGCTACGCGCAGGCCGGGATGTACAGCGGCGCGAACGAGCGCAACGCCTCCTTCTGCGCCCGGCACACGACCGCCGCGAAGCGCCTCACCGAAGCCCAGCAGGCCGTGTTGTACGACGCGCAGACCTCCGGCGGCCTCCTGATGTCCATCCCCCAAGCCCGCGCCGGTGCGCTCCTCCGCGCGCTCCACGCCAACGGCGTTCCCCACGCCGCCGTCATCGGCCGCGTAACCGCCGCAGCCCGCCGCCCGGGGGTCCGGCTCTCCTGCCGGCCGGCCGCAAAAAAAACCTCAAAATAGGCCCGAATGCAGACTTGCCTTTGCAACCCGACTTTTGATATTGTATCCCTTCCTTTGAACGCATGGGGTGGTAGCTCAGTTGGTAGAGCATTACGTTCGCAACGTAGGGGTCGGGAGTTCGAATCTCCTCCGCTCCACCATGACAGAGGACGTTTCTCGTTCCTGGTTGCGCGTTTTTAGTCATGAAGCTCTCCCTCCATACTCGCCAGCGCACGTTCCCCATAGATGCCAAACGCCTGTCGCAATGCGTCCGGCAGCTGGCGGCATTGGCGCAACGGCGCACCCCCGGGCTGGCGTGGCGGGACATCACCATCCACCTGCTGGACGATGCGGGCATCGCGCCGGTCAACACGGCCATCATGGGCCATGCCGGCGCGACGGACGTGATCACCCAACGCTATGACGCCTGTCCCGGCGAACGGCAAGGGTTAATCGGCGAGTTGTTCGTGAACGTCGAGCGTGCGTTCACCCTCCCGCACCGCACGGGCTGGACGCCTGAACGCGAGTTGCTGCTCTACCTCGCGCACGGCCTCGACCACCTGACCGGGGCCGACGACACAACCCCTGCCAGCCGCGCGCGTATGCGCCGCCGCGAGCTCGCATGGCTCCGCCAAATCAAAGGGTAACGCCGCCCCCCTCGCTGTTCCTACCCGACCACGACCTCTTCTTCCGGGTAGCGGATGCGGAGGGGCTCGTCGTCGGAGCTGATGAGCAGCGCGACGGCGAGCGGGCCCAGACGCCCGATGTACATACAGAGGATGACGACGCAACGCCCCACGGTGGACAGCAGCGGCGTGGTGTCAATGGAGAGGCCGACCGTGGTCGAGGCGGAGATCGTCTCGAACAGGAGCCGCGACGCGCCGTCCCCCTGCGGGGCCTCGGTCCAGAGCAGCACGCCGAACGCGACAAGGATGAGCGTGAGGACGAGGAAGAAGATGACGATCGCCTTGCGGACAACGGTGTTCGTGATCGTGCGCGAGAAGATGATGGTCTCCCGGCGGCGCCTGCACATGGCATAGACCGTCATCACCAGCACCACCAGGGTGGTCGTCTTAATCCCGCCGGCCATAGACCCCGGCGAGCCGCCGATGAACATCAGGATGCTGGTAACGTAGCGCGAGCCCTCGGACACCTGGCTCATGGGCAGCACGTTTGCCCCGGCGGTGTGCGCGGTAACGGCCTGGAACGCCGCGCCGGTGATCTTGTGGAGGAAGGGCAGGCCTTTCAGCGAGGCCTCCCATTCATGCAGGAGCAGCAGCAGCGTGCCGCCCACAAGGAGGAGGCCCGTTGCGGTCAGCACGATTTTCGTGTGGAGCGCGAGACGCCCGCGCTCACGCAGGTCGCGCCGCCAGAACTTGATGGTTACCAGATTGTAGAGCGTGAGGAAGCCCAGCCCCCCCAGGATGATGAGGACGCTTGCGGTGGCGAGGTAACAGGGGTCGTGGAGGAAACGGCAGAGGCTGTCGGAATGGAGCGAGAACCCCGCGTTGCAGAACATGCTGACCGCATGGAAAACCGCATAGTAGAGCGTCCGCAGCGCCCCCGCGTGAAGGCCCGGCTCGATGCCGGCCACGCGGTAACGCCAGTACAGCACGGCCGTGCCCGCGCCCTCGAAGAGGAGGGTCAGCAGGATGGTCCAGACGAGGAGCGCGCGCAGGCCCTTGACCCCGCCCGCCCCGTAGGCGTCCACCAGCACGAACTCGCTCTGGAGGCTGAGCCGCCGCCCGGCCAGCACGAGCACGAACGTGCCGAACGAGGTGATGCCCAGGCCCCCGAGCTGCACCAGCACCAGCACGACGATCTGCCCGAACAGCGACAGGTCCGTGCCGACGTTGATGACCGAGAGGCCGGTTACGCACGTCGCGCTGGTCGCGGTGAAGAGGGCCGACACCCAAGGCAGCGCACGGCCACCGCTGCCCGCCGCCGGCAGCATCAGCAGCCCCGAGCCCATCAGGATGGCCACGCCAAACCCGAGCGCGACAAGCGCATGCGGGTTCCAGCCACGCCAGAACGATTTCTTTTTTATCTGCCCCTGCATAAGCATCAGCAACAGATTAGCAGATGACGCCGGACTCGGCAATAGGCAAGTCCGCTGCTCGTTGCGGGCGAACACGCAAACGAGGGACTCCAAACTAAAAACGTCCCGGCTCGTTACTAATCAATGACAACGGCGCGGGGAACTGCTATAGTACCTGCGTTCATTTTTCAAGGGGAAGGCCGGGATGACGTTCACGCAACGGAAAATAGTGTGGGGGATAATCGGGTTGGCCGCGACAGGGCTGGTGCTCGCCATCGGGCTGCGCGACAGGCGGCCGGTGCTGGTCTGCTTCGGCGACAGCCTGACCTCGTGCGGGGGCAAGGGCGGGCATTACAGCGATTGGCTCGCGAAGAAGCTGCCGCACGTCCGCGTGGTGAATGCGGGGGTCGGCGGCGACACGCTCGACCAGGGCCGGCACCGCTTCAAGAAGGATGTGCTGCGCCACAACCCGGCGGTGGTCGTCATCGCCATGGGCGCGAATGATTTCTGGAAGGCGACGCGGACGGTCGGGGAGCTGCAGGGCTACCTGGAGGGGATGGTAACCGCCGCGCAGGCCCAGGGTGCGAAGGTCGTTGTGGTCAGCTGCTTCGGCGACCGCGCGTTCTGGGACGAGACGTGCGTGGAGTTCGCGTTCGCGCGCTTCGGGTTCGCGTCGGCGATCGCGGGCATGGAGCGCGCCGTCTGCCGCAAGCACAAGTGCGCCTACGTCCCCAATATGCAGGCCGACGTGAAGCCCAACCGCCTCCCGCCCTACTGGGATGCGACCGACCACCCGAACAAGGCCGGCAACGGGCAGGTCGCCCTCCGCCTCCTGCCCACCATCCTCACGGCACTGAAAAAATAGGGGCCTGCCAGATGTCAGACACACGCAAAGGATTGAACACCGAGCGCAGGCAGACCATGGGCGAGGAGATCGCGAACGCCATCACGCACGGCGTGGGCGCGGTGCTGAGCCTCGGGTGCTTCGGGGTGGCGGTGGCGTTCGCGGCGGCGCGGGGGGATGCCTGGCGGATCGTGAGCGCGAGCATCTACGGGTTCATGATGTTCCTCATGTACCTGAGCTCGACGATGTACCACGCGGCGGTCTGGCGGCCGGCCAAGACGGCGCTGAACATCCTGGACCACAACGCGATTTACCTGATGATCGCGGGGAGCTACACGCCGTTCTGCCTTGTCGCGCTGCGCCAGCATAGCCCGGCGTGGGGCTGGGCGGTGTTCGGGACCATCTGGGGGCTTGCGATTGTGGGCATCGTGTTCCAGTCGTTTTTCATCGGGCGGTTCCGCGTGCTGTCCACGCTGACGTATGTGCTGATGGGGTGGACCTGCGTGGTCGCGGTCTACCCGCTCTGGAAAGCCATGGGCACGATGGGGGTGATGGGCATCGTGCTGGGCGGGCTGCTCTACACGTTCGGGGTCCTGTTCTATGTGCTGAAACACCTGAAATACACGCACGCCGTCTGGCACCTGTTCGTGCTGGGCGGCTCGATGGTCCATTTCTTTACCATCCTCTTTTACGTCATGCTCCCGGAAGCCTCCTGAAAATCTTCCTTTTCCTTGTTGACTTCCCAGCCGGCCGTGTGATATGTTCATTATTCATTTGTCCCCGAAAGGGACATCAAAACACCTTGTTCCGGTGTAGCGCAGTGGTAGCGCAGTTGGCTGTTAACCAATTGGTCGCAGGTTCGAATCCTGCCACCGGAGCCATTCATGAAGCGCCACGGTCCACGTCAACGGCGCCTCGTTTTTTTTTGCCCTGCCGGCCCTATTCCCTAAAAACGTGCCTTGAACCGCCCGGCCGGATGTGCTATATTGGTTGCTTTTAACGCTTGGCGAATGGTCGTGGATACGAAGGTCATAGAACAGCAAGGGTTTCACCTCATCCAGCAAATAGAGGAGACGTTGCAGACGGACATCTGGAAGGCGCGGCAGGTGGCGCTGAACCGGACGGTCTGCCTCCAGATATTGAAGCCGGAGTTTGCGCGGAGCCGCGTGGACTGCGAACGCTTCCTCGGGATCGCGCGCTGCTTCGCGAAGCTGAAAAGCGAGTCCATCGCCTCCGTGTTCGACATCGTGAGCGTCGGCGACCTCCACTACGTCGTGATGGAGTATGTGGACGGCCCGACGCTGGAGGAGACCGTGGCGGGACAGAAGCCGCTGCCGCTGAAACAGATGTTGCAGATTGCGTCGTCGCTCGCGTTCGGCCTTGAGCAACTGTGGGACTCCGCGCACATCGTCCACCGCAACCTGAAGGGCGCGACGGTGCGCCTCGACCCGCGCGGGGTCGCGAAAATCACGGACCTGAGCCTGGCCTTCGTCGCACGGCCGGGGGTGGACATGGTCGAGCTGGACGGCGGGCATATCGTCGGCGCGCCGAGCTTCATCTCGCCCGAATACGCGCAAGGGCAGGCCACGCTGACAACGCAGTCGGATATGTATGCGTTCGGCGCGCTGCTCTACAACCTCGCGACCGGACACGCGCCGTTCGACACGCTGGACGTGGTCGAGATCTTGGAGGGCCAGGTGCGCGCGCAAATCCAGCCGCCGCACCAGCTGAACAGCCAGGTGCCGGTCGCGTTCTCGTGGTTCGTCCACCGGCTGATGATGAAGAACCCCGCCAACCGTTATGCGGACTGGCGGGCCGTACGCCACGACATCAAGTGCCTCCTGAACGGCCTCGAGCCGCACTGCGTGCGCCCGGACGAGACGTTCCTCAGCACCATCCTTGTCCAGCCCATGCTGGACGCGATGACCGCGGCCGAGCCGGACGAGACCGCAGCGCAAAAGTCCATCCGCCTGACGCAGAAAGGCCGGCACAACGCGCAATGGGAGAAAGAGCATAACCGCGACATCCTGCTGGGCAACATCCGGACGGCACTGTTCATGTCGCTGCTCCTGCTGGGGTGGTTCGCGCTCCTGTTCTGGTACCGCGGCATTTATCAGCCGTCGCGGCAGACGCCGGAGACGCTCGAGCCGACACGGAACGACCGGGGCGACAGCGTGATGCCCGATGCCCCCCCCGAGCCGCCGCCGGTGGCGGTCGAACCGGCACCGGCCGTTGCCGAGCCGCCGCTTGCCGTCGTTACCCCGCCGACACCACCGCCCGCGGCAACCAACACGCCGCCCATCCCTGAGCCCAAAAAAATCGTCGAGATGCCCAAGGCCTTGCGCGACGCACTCATCACAGCGTTCAAGGCCGGCGACATCGCCGCCGCGCAGCGCCACCTGGCGGACAACGAAACGCCGTTCACCACAAGCGATGCCGTGCAAGGGGTCCTCGCCGCCGCGCCGACGGTTACCAAGATCGTCGAGGCCGGTGTCCGCGCGAACATCGGGCGCACGCTGTCGGTCATGTACAAGGATAAAGTGCGCGACATGATCCCGCGCAGCATCACCAACGGCATCATCTCGGTCGAGGTGCACAGCAGCACGCATGAGCTCGTCATCGCCGAACTGGGCACCGACACGAAGCTGGCGTTCGTCGCAGACCCGAAGACCGAGGCCGAGCACCTGACCTACTGCCTGATGCTCCTCGAGTCATCACGCAAAAACGACGTGCCGAAGTTTGCGGCGAAATGCCCGGCGTTAAGGGATTTGATTTTAGCCGCGGGCCGATAACGTCATCACGCCGTCCCGCGGTTACGTTGCCCCGTCGCCAAAAAAAAGGAGAAGGATGCAGACACAAGTAGCAGCGAACATTTTTTGGGTAGGGTGCGTGGACTGGGGTGTCCGCGATTTCCACGGGTACAAGACCGAGCGCGGCTCGACCTACAACGCCTACCTCATCCTGGCGCAGAAGAACGCGCTCATTGACACCGTCAAAGCCTCGCGCGCCGCCGACCTGCTGGCCAACGTGCGCGCCCACCTGCCGCTGGAGCAGATTGACTACATCATCTGCAACCACGCCGAACCCGACCACGCGGGCGCCCTCCCCGAAACCGTCAAGGCCTGCCCCAACGCCGCCGTCGTCTGCAATGCGAAATGCCAAGACGCGCTCGCGCGCCATTTCGACACCACCGCATGGAAGTGGCACATCGTCAAGGACACCGAGACGCTCTCGCTCGGCAACAAGACGCTCCAATGCTTCGACACCCCGATGGTGCATTGGCCCGAGTCCATGGTAACCTACCTGCAAGAGGACGCCGTCCTCTTCTCGATGGACGCATTCGGCCAGCACTACGCATCCTCCGCACGCTTCGACGACGAGGCCGACCTCAGCGAAGTCATGCAAGAGGCCAAGACCTACTACGCCAACATCGTCCTGCCCTACGGGCGGCCCGTCGCCACCGCGCTGGGCCGGCTAGGGGCGCTGAAACTCGCCATCGTCGCGCCCTCGCACGGCGTCATCTGGCGCAGCCACTTCAACGCCATCCTGGCCGCCTACCAGTCCTGGGCCACCTGCACGCCCGCAAAGAAAATCGTCATCCTCTTTTGCAGTATGTGGGACAGCACACGCCGCATGGCCCGGGCCATCGAGGTCGGCGCGACGCACCCCGGCATCGAAGTCAAAGTGATTGACGTCGCCACGACATCCGACACCGTCATCGTTACCGACATCATGGACTGCGCCGCATTCGCCGCCGGCTCGCCCACGCTCAACTCCGGCATCATGCCCCGCATGGCCGCCACGCTCACCTACCTGCGCGGGCTCAAACCCAAGGGCAAATCCTGCCTCGCGTTCGGCTCCTACGGCTGGGCGCCGAAAAACATCGGCGAGCTCACGCACTACCTGGCCGAGATGGAGGCCACCCCCGTGTGCGACCCCATCTCCTGCCGTTTCGCCCCCGGCCCCGACACCCTCGAGGCCTGCCGCGCCGCCGGCGGCGCCCTCGCCGCCGTTGCGCGTTCAACACCCTCCCCTACCGCGTAAGCGAGTTGGCGGTGTCGAGGAGATGGACGAGCTCGCCGAAGCGCGTGTCGAGGTGAAGCTGCTGCGCCGCCGGGCGGATGAGGTTGCCGAGGTCGTGGTAACCTTGCGAGGGGGCGTAAGGGCTGCGGCGCAGACGCTCGGCGAAGCCCGCCGCGACAGCCGCCAACTGGAACTCGGGCCGCGCCTTGGCAAAGGACGCCGCCAAATCAGACCGCACAATCGGCCGGCTGATTTCCTGCACCGCGCCGCCTTCGGACGGGCGAAAGCGGATGCGCACAATGCCGAGCTCCGCATTGGGCGGCAGGGCGCGTGTGCGGGCAAGGCTGATTTCGTACAGCGCGGAGGCGGTCTGCCCGGAGCCGATCTGCCCGGCGACCACGGTGTCGTCGCGGAACTGCTCGGCGGTCAGCGCGCGCGCCTCGTAGCCTAATTGGCGGTACTCGCTCACCGCGTGCGGGAACCACTCCACCTGCACCTTGGCGTCGGAGGCGATGGTGTAGAGCGTGGCGGAGAGGTCATTGACGAACGCGTCGGTGATGGCCTCGGGCGAGTCGAGGAAACGGTAGGTGCCGTCGCCCTTGTTCGCGAGTTGTTGCAAGAGCGTGTCGTTGTAGGTGCCGCGCCCCACGCCGAACACGGAGAGGCGGATGCCTTGGCGGCGGCAGTCGTCTATCTGCGCGAGGATGTCGCTGGCCTCGCCGCTGCCGAGGTTCGCGATGCCGTCCGTGATGAGGATGACACGGTTCTCCGCGCCGGGCTGGAACGTGGCCACGGCCTGCTGGTAGGCCATGACCATGCCGCGTTCGAGCGAGGTCGGGCCGGTGGCGCGGACGCGTTGGAAGTTCGCCATGATCTCCTGCTGCTGGGCCGCGCTGATGTGCGGTTGGACGAGCCGCGCGGTCTCGTTGAACGTAACGATTTGAAGGTGGTCCTCGGGGCGCAGGCCTTGGAGGAGTTGCCCGAGCGCAAGCTGTATCGCGCCCATGCGGTCGGGCTGGGCCATCGAGCCGGACGCGTCCACGAGGAACACGAGGTTGGCCGGCCGCTGCTCCTCGCGCCCGAGGCGGCGGCCCTTGATGGCGAGGCGGACGAGGTGGGTGTCGCGGCCGAACGGCGAGGGCGCCCCCTCGGAGATGATGCGGAACGTCGTGCGCTCGGGCGCGGAGTCCTTGTAGTCGAGCGCGTTGACGAACTCCTCGACGCGCACCACGCTCGGGTCGGGCAGCATCCCGTTGCCGAGGCTCTGGCGCGTGAGCGTGTAGGACGCGGTGTCCGTGCCGATGGCGAATGTGGAGAGCGGCTGCGCGGCGGTCTTCACGAACGGGTTCACATTCACCTGCGTGTCCGGGATGAGGCGCGAGAGCTTTTTCGATGAGGGTTCTAACGGCTTGTTGTCCATCCGGCTATTTGCAGTGACGAATGCATCGCCTGCTTTCTCCAATTCATCAGCCAGTTCCTCCAATTCATCAGCCAGCATGGCCGCCCTATCGTCTCCCGGCTCCCGAACCTTCTCAGCAACGCGTGCCCTCACGTCTTTGTCTGCATCCCCGCTTAGATCTTGCAAGACGATAGGCGATGTCCCATCTTTTGCTAACGCATTTCCGGAAGCGAGCATCTGTCCTAACATCAGCGGCGACTTGGCGGGGGCAATCTCTTGCTCAAACGAGGCGATGACCAGGGCTTCCGTTTCTGGCTCATCCTCCTCCCATGCATCGAACCTGGCCTTCAAAGCCTCAAGCGCATCCTTTCGCCGAGCCGCCTCCTCCTCTCGTACGCCGGACACATTTGACGACAGCGGTCCGCTGCCGCGTCTGGTCGAGCCTCCTCCTCCTGCCAAGGAGGCACTCCCCGTGTAGGCCATCGGCTGCTCTTGATTTTCAACTTCAAGAGCGGGCGTCCTGCTGGACAGCCCGGGGGGTGCGGGCATGGCGGTCTCCGGCGTAGGTGTCCGAGGCATTGCCCTGCCGCGGGCCAGCGTCTCCTCCAGAGGCTCCAAATTGGCCATGTTTTTCATCTCCTTGGGCGTCCCCGTGAACTGGGGCTTGGGGAACTGGATGTTAAGCGGCACGGACTCCGTTTTACTCTGCGGTTTTCCTGCCAAAGACAGTCTTCCGGACACGTCGGCTGCAACAGGCTCGGACGGCGGCGGCGGCGAGGCAACAGACTTGTCCGTCTCTGGCAGAGCAAGCCCAGAAGCGGGCCGGGCCTCTTCGCCCCCCCTCATCATCCCCCCCCCCATCGGCCCCCTTTGCTGGTTGCGCGCGGGTGGCCCAGATGGCGCAAAAAAATAGGCCCGGCGACCCATGGCATCCTCAGTTGCCTTGGCAGCGTCTCCGAACGGATCGTGTTCCGCATCTGTCATCCCGGAGCGATAGGGCGCGGCTTCGCTGTCCTTACCATCGTATCTGAGTGCGAATAGTGCCGAACTGTCCTCTGCGCTGACTCTTGCGGCCATCGCTTTCGCCGCCTTTAGATTATGACCTATCGCAGGAAAAAGCGCAGCCGAGAAAACGCCAAGGAACAGAACAAGGCAGGCCGCCACCTTGGCAGCGAAAACCACCTTGCGCCACGGAGAAGAGGTAGCGCACGGCGTCCCCGCCGTGCCTGTGCGTTTCGCCGCGCGGCTGGCCGGCGGTGTCGCCAGCACAGCGGCGAGGCGTTCGGGGGTCAGCGCGGCCGGCACGTTGGCATCCGCAAGCAGCACGGAGCGCAGTTCATCGCGTGCCGCCGTTTGCGCGGCAACCTCCGCGCGGCAGGCCGCGCACGTCTCGAGGTGCGCGCGGATGGCCTCGGAATGTTTTGGCGGCAGGTCGCCCAGCGCGTAAGCCGTCAGGTGCGCCAGATTCGGGCAGGGTGTTTTCATGGGGTCTCCTTTCCCCGGAGTTTCTCCGACAGTTTCCTCACGGCGTGGTGGAGCATGACCCCGACGGTGTTGCGCGGGCGGCCGGTAACCGCCGCGATCTCGTCGTAACTCATCCCCTGCTGGAGGCGGAGCAGGACAACCTCCCGCTCGCCGCCTGTCAGGATTTGCAGGCTCGCGAGGACAAGCGCATGGCGTTCCTCCGCCACCGCGCCGGCATCCGCCGGCCCGTCCGCGGCCGGCGCTTCCGCGCTCCGCTCGTGCAGCCGCCGCCGCGCCTCCTCGGCGCGGATGAGGTCAACCGCCTCATTGTGCGCCACGCGGAACAGCCACTGCCGCAGGAACGGGCTGACGCACTGGGACGGCTGCCACTGCCGGCAGAGCTTGACGAACACGCCCTGCACGACATCCTGCGCCAGCGTCGCGTTGCGCAACAGCCGTGTCGCGTAGCGCAACAGCGGCTGCTGGTACTCGCGCACGACAGCCTCGATCTGCTGCTGCCGCGTGGTCGTCTCCCGCATGTGCTCCGTTCCTGTCTCGGCCATACCTGCTTCCTAACTACACCGTGATAACACCCCTTATACGGTTCTCGTCTTGCTTTTATTTATACAGGTTACTTTTTTTCGCGGGCGATGACCAGCATAAAACGCTACCCTTGCCTGAGTTGCGCGAGGATGTCGGCGAGGGGCTGCCAGTGGATGCCGGGGGTGATGAGGTAGAGGCCTTGGAGGGCGGGGCGGAGGGTGGCGATGAGGCGGAGGGTTTCGTCCGTGGCGAAACGCGCTTGGTCGGCGGGGCTTTCGAACGACAGCAGTTTCTGCATGAAAGCCTCGGGGAGGCGGATGCCGGGGACTTCGTCGTGCAGGTGGCGGGCGAGGCGCCCGGTGATGGGCGGGAGGAAGCCGAGGAAGACGCGCAGGTCGGGGAAGGCGCGGAGCGCGTCCAGCACGCGCCGCGCCTGGTCTTCGTCGAAGACGGGCTGGGTCATGACGAACCGCGCGCCCTCGGCGTGTTTGCGGTGGAGGCGCGTAACCTCGGCATCGAGGTTGGCGGCGGCGGAGTTGAACGCGACGCCGATGGAGAAGTTGGACTGCCCGCGCAGGTCGCTGCCGGTGGCGGAGCGGCCGGCGTTGAGTTGCGCGAGGAGGCGCACGAGGCCGGCGGAGGTGTGCTCATAGACGGCGACGGCGCGCGTGTGGCCGCTGGTGATGGGCGGGTCGCCGGTAACGGCGAGGATGGCCTCGATGCCGGCGGCGTGCGCGGCCATGAGCGCGGATTGCGTGCCGAGCATGTTGCGGTCGCGGCCGGTGATGTGGCAGATGACCTGCCGGCCGGTCTCGCGGCGCAGGCGCGCGGCCACATGGAAGTTCTCCATGCGGATGGAGGCGAGGGGGTTTTCCGCAAGGCTGATGGCGCAGGCCCCGGCGTCGAGCAGGGCGCGCGCGCGGGCCAGCATGGGCGCGAGGTCGAAGTGCGGCGGGGGGTCAACCTCGGCGATGACGGGGAGCGCGTCGTGGCGGATGGCGTCGAGGAACCCGCCCGGCTTGGTGGCCCGCGGCGGCGGCGCCGGCGCGATCGGCGCGGTAACGTGCTCGGCGTGCTGCCGCACGACGCGCGACGGCGGGATTTTCCTCATGCGCGTGAGGGCTTGGGCGATGGCGCGGATGGTGTCGGGGGTTGTGCCGCAGCATCCGCCGACGAGGCGCACGCCTTGGGCGATCCAGTCCGTGGCCTGCTTGGCGATGTAGCCGGGGGTGGCGAGATAGACGGTGCGGCCGTTGACGCGCGTGGGGTAGCCCGCGTTGGGGAACGCGCCGACGTGGGCGTGGCCGCCCGCGCCTTCGAGCAGCCCCTCAACAGCGGTTGAGACGGCCTCGATGCCGCGGCCGCAGTTCATGCCTACGCCCGCGACGCCCCATCCGCAGAGGCGGCGGGCGATGGCCTCGGCACGCTCGCCGGAGGTGGTGAAGCCGTCGGCGAAG
>Ga0123353_10000938_pt1 | contig 35634 bp, 37 predicted proteins | sample TergutLab28metaG_3_FD_92763 | JGI IMG/M metagenome (GOLD analysis project Ga0123353, IMG submission 92763) | Labiotermes labralis P3 segment gut microbial communities from Petit-Saut dam, French Guiana - Lab288 P3 | ecosystem: Host-associated > Arthropoda: Insects > Digestive system > Gut ... | reverse complement strand
TGCTTCTCTAAACATCTCTTCTGTTGACATATCTCCGGCTGCAAAAGGTTTAAATGAGTTATTGTAGATCGTATTAAATGTAGGCCACATTATAAATAACGTTAAAAATAGCGCAATTCCAAGAATAACCTGGTTAGGAGGAATCTGCTGTAAAGATAACGCCCTTTTTATAAAATCAAAAACAATTGCTATTCTTAAAAAAGAGGTCATTAATAAAATAATAGAGGGAGATAATGTTATGATGGAAAGGAGAATAAGAAGCTGAATGGAGAATGCAACTTCACGATTACCTTCAGGCTGTCTGACAGTTATATCTACGAATGGAATAGTCAAAGGATCCCCAGTGCTTCTTTGTCTTTGCAGCGGTTGATTCTGCTGGGCAAATCCCTGAAATGTGATTATTAATAATAGTGAAAAAAGCAGAAAATACCTTTTTTTCATTCCCCCCCCTATAAGAAATTCTAGCTTTCTGTCCTAAAAATAGTATTTGATAAAGTTGCTACCCAATTTTATTTTAAACTACATTTTTTTAATGCGACCTCTCTGTTTTTTTAAATAATCAAAAGCAAAGGTTTCATTAAAACTTTTACTCTTTTTTTCTCCTTTTCCCTTGAAAATCATATTATATAAATACTGCTGAAAGTTGCCTTCAGATGGTTTTTTTGCTTTTTCTTTATGAAGCCTGATATTATCAATAGTATCTTTATCTGTTATTTCAAATAGAGTTGAAATAGCATTATCAGCAGCTCCGATAACCATTATCTGGTTACCTACTTCGACAATGTGCATTGTTTTACCTGTTGCAATAGACTTGCTTGAAATAATATTTATTAAATCATCTTCTTTAAATTTCTGCGATCCTGCTTTTCTAAGAATAAAGAAAAGGCCATAAATACAGGCTATTACAAAAACAAGAATCAAAATCATTCTTATAAAATCCCAGAATGAAAAAGCATTTAAATTTCTTTTTATCTGATTATCGTCTTGAGGAAGAGCAGGTGTATTTTCATCTGCTATTATTAACTCTGTTTCTTCAGTAATCTGAGTTTGATTCTGATTATTTGTCTGCTGTGCAGATAATGGAGACACTATAATTATATATGTGAGAAAAATAAAAAGTGTTAAGCTTCTTTTTCGCCTTTTCAATTGATCATATGCAAGCTGCGATTGTCCTCGACTCTCGCTATGTCTGCGAATAAAAGATAGATATTTTTTTAAAGTCATCCCCCCCCCATTTATGACTTTCTATGTCACATCATTCACACCTGTTGGATTTGAAACAATTTTGGTTACACGCACACCAAAGTTTTCATCTATTACAACAACTTCACCATTTGCTATAAGTTTATGGTTTACCAATATATCAACAGGCTCTCCTGCCAGTTTATCAAGCTCAATTATCGTACCTTCTCCCATACTAAGTATTTCGCGTATGGGCTTTTTTGTTCTTCCAAGCTCTACAGTCATCTCCATGTTAACATCCATGAGAAGACTTATATTACCCTGCTCAGAAGATGAGATAGCAGATGGGAAAGATGGATATTGAACATTTTGGATATTTACATATCCCTGAGGTGATGCATTGCCACCTATCCCTGCACCCATTCCCATAGCCATTCCCATGTCTGCAGATTGTGCGCTGCCCTGGGGACTGGAAGCTTTTGGTGCTGATTGTTGAATTCTTGGTGCTTCTTTAGGAGCGCCACCTGCTGCTGTTATTTCCTTTACAACTGAAATATCAAATAGCTCATTAAAAACAGCCGGAGGATTATCATCTATTGTAATAGGGAAATTAAGCTTTACCAAATCTCCTGTAGGTATATCAGAATCGCTGCTATCTTTAACTTCCGCAGATGCAGGCTCAGACATTATGGTTTGTCCTATTTTATCTCCAAAAACTGTCATTGCAGATCCGCTTATGGTATTTACAGCTTCACTAACAGCAGAAAGAGAAGCTTCATCAAGCTCTACTTCTTCAAGACCTGAAAGCAATCCTGCCATAACCTTTGAAATTTCATCTGTAAATAAATATGCATGATAACCAGGAACACCATCTGTAAACGAAGACTGTATTCTTACATAACTTCCATCAAATCCTGCAGATATATTCCCTCCAGGAAGTACTTCAATAGATGGAGGGGATATAGTAACTGTCTTTCCCATCATGCCTGTAAGGGTAGCTGATTGGGTATCGATTATTGAATTTACAATTGATAAAAATGACTGTTTTTCATTTTCTGATAAACCATCATTACTTGACGCACCAGAATCAAAACCAAAACCACCTGTAGAACTTCCGCTCATCAATGCATCAATTTCATCTTGTGACAATGCGCCGTCACTCATAGTTCATCTCCTTCTGCAGTTAATTCTTCAAACTCTTCTTTGCCAAAATCTTCTATTTTCTTTGTAATTTGTACTGCTACTTTATTTCCTACTAATCCTGGTTTGCACAAAAATTTAGGTTTATTACCAAGCTTTAATTTCATATCATCATTTATTCTTACATTCTGAAGTCTTATTACATCTCCTGCAGCAAGAGCTAAAGCCTCTCTTACTGTTATATTTATCTTTCCTATTTCAGCTACGATATCAACATCAACAGAAGCAAGCCTTTCCCTTAAAATATTCAAGTTTTCAGCAGTTGTCCCTCTTCTTACAGAAGAATACCAATATTGCGCTGAAAGTTTTCCGATTATGGGCTCTATAGTAATATAAGGAATACAGAAGTTCATCATCCCTTCTACTTCGCCTACTTTTGTTTCAAGAGTAACAAGAACAACCATTTCTGTAGGAGGTACGATCTGGGCAAATTGAGGATTTGTTTCGATCTGGCCAAGACGAGGTCTTAAATCAACAACCTGGCTCCATGCTTCCCTCATGTTCCCCAGAATTCTTACTATTACCCCTTCCATAACCGAGGACTCTATGTCTGATAATTCTCTGCTTATTTTTGTCCCTTCTCCCTTTCCGCCAAAAAGACGTTCGATTATTGAAAAAGTTACAGAAGGGTCTATTTCCAGGATCGCAGATCCCTTTAAAGGATCCATATTTATTACAGCAATTGTTGTCTGATTAGGAATTGATCTTATAAATTCCTCATAAGTAAGCTGGTCTACAGAAGCAACATGCACATGAATAAGGCTTCTAAGTTGTGCAGAAAGCGATGTTGTAGTAAGACGTGCGAAAGTTTCATGCATTATTGAGACAGTACGTATCTGTTCTTTTGAAAATTTATCGGGTCTTTTGAAATCATATATTTTAATCTTTCGCTGATCACTTACATGATGGGAAACTTCTTCAGATTCCACATCACCGGATGATGAGAAAGCAGTAAGTAACTGATCAATTTCGTTTTGTGATAAAATATCAGTCATACTATTTCAGACGACCTGCCCCTTTTTTTAAAATTCAATTAAATTGAAATCAGTAAATATCAAATCCTGAATTCTGTCATTGCCGCTTAACATAATATTAAGCCTTCTTCTCAATTCTTCTTTAACTTTAGATTCATTTCTTGGTGTAATATCTTTTTCATATTTTTCACCAAAAAAAACTCTTATTTCATCTCTTAACTTAGGTGTTTTATCAATGAGTTCCTGGTGTAATGCTTTTGATCTTGCATTAAATCCTACAGATACCTTAATAATGATCATTATCCGTTTGTCCGTATCTGCAGTTCTTCCTCTTATTTCAGTTGTTCCAATATCATACCACTGCAAATTGGGAAGTGTATTTCTTGATTCTTCGGTAGCATAATAGTAATCAGGAGTGCTTGATACAGGATTCATGAATTTTATAGTAAAAAAAGTAATTGTAACAATGAAAACTACACCAGCAAGAATGATAGCCGTCCATTTGAGTATTTTAATAATTATTGCAGGAAGAAAACCAATTTTTCTCTTCCCAATGTCCTCTTCGGCAGAAGCTCCCGAGGAATTTTCAAGATCCAGATCATAATCGTCAGACATCTTTTGTCTCCTGATATATTAATATAGAATTTTATCAAAAATATCTATTATTTGCAAATACTTTATTCTATTATACGGGTTTAATATCATTAAACTCGCATATAACCTCTCTATCTCTCAGAACCAACAACGTTTTTTATGACGAAGTTTTTGATTATAAATGAGCATCGCTCAATATAATAATATCCACCCTCCTGTTATATGCTCTTCCTTCTTCTGTATCATTCGTAGCCAAAGGAACAGTATCTGAAAATCCAGCGATTTGCATTGATTTATCATCAACATTGAAATCCTTAAGATAGTACAATACATTGATCGCTCTGGCTGTTGAGAGGTCCCAGTTTGTTCTCCAGGGACTGCTTTCATCTGTTGGAACACTATCGGTATGCCCTTCTACTCTGAATTTTCTCCCTTTCATTTCCTCTGATTTTATAAGTTTGGCAATATTCTGTATTGTCCGCCTTGCTTCCTCTATATTCAGTTCAGCGCTGGCAGATCTAAAAAAAGCATCTGAGGCAAGAGAGATAACTACACCCCGTTCATCTTCCGTTACTCTAACCATTTTACTGCTTATTTCAGGCTGAAGAACAGAAACAGCGAGTCTTCTTGCCCTGTCTAAGGCTTTACCTGACTGTCTCGAAGGCATTGACATGATATTATTTCCAAGAGAAGCGAGTTTTCCTTCTGAATCAAGGGTATTTCCTCCCTGCATGGTGCCGACTCCCTGGAATGCAGAAAGGATCAGCTTTAATTCTGATCCGTCAATGGTGGCCGTTGAAAACATTATTACGAAGAATACAAGAAGAAGAGATATCATATCTGCATATGATGACCACCATGTAGCAAGGCCTTCCGGACACTTTTTATTTTTTTTCATCGGCATAAATATCTTCTCTCTTATTCTCCAGAAGCTGATGCAGCTTTAATAGATTCTCTCTCAACAGGAGACAAAAATGCTAATAGTTTCTCTTCAACCATTCTCGGGTTGTCACCGGATTGGATGGAAAGAATTCCTTCTACCATAAGTTCTTTTACCATCATTTCATCAATATGCTTATCTTCAAGCTTGGCTTTTAGTGGGGAAAAAATCAAATAAGAGAAAATTGCTCCGTAAAATGTAGTTATAAGACAAAGAGCCATACCTCTACCTACGGAAGATTGGTCATTCAAGTTTGCCATCATCGCGATAAGTCCCTGAACTGTTCCTAACATTCCAAAAGCAGGAGCAGCTTTTTCCCAGTCGCCGAATATCTTTGCAACCGATGCATGCCTGGTTTCTATCTGATTAAGTTCATTAAATAATATACTTTTAATAAGCGTAGGATCTGTACCATCAACAACAAGCCTTAACCCTTTTGCAAGGAATTTATCTTCAAGTTCATCAAGGCTGTCTTCAAGAGCAAGAAGTCCTTCCCGTCTTGCCTGTTCAGAAAAACTAACAAGAGTTGAAATAAGTTTTTCTTTTTCATAATTTATTATTGTACAAGCAATTCGGACATATGTAACAACTTTTAGCATTTTTGATAAAGGGGTTCCTGCCAAAACTGCGCCAAAAGAACCTCCGAAAACAAGCAGCAAAGAACCTGGGTCTATATAAAGTCCAAAAGCAGCACCGCTGAAAAACATAGAGCCTAGTATCATCACCATGCCTAGGGCTATTCCACCAATTGTTCCTATATCCATAAACGATTACTCCTCGTTCTTAAAACAACCTATTAGTTGTCTATATTTTACAATTTTATCAAAAACATCCTGGTAGTCTTCTTTGACTACCAGTTTTTTTCCTGAAAGCATTACTAATGTAGTGTCAGGATTTAATTCAATACATTCAATTTGGTGCGGATTAAGATAATATTTTTCGCCGTTAAGTCTTGTCACATCAATCACTTTCTACACCTTTTTTATTATTACCTCTTAAGGGTAAGTAACTCCTGCAGCATTTGATCTGCAGTTTGTATTGTTTTTGAATTTGCCTGAAAACCTCTCTGTGTAACAATCATATCTGTAAATTGCTCAGAAAGATCCACATTACTCATTTCAAGAGTTCCTGCTATAAATGTTCCTCTTCCCGCAACTCCGGAAATTCCAATATCAGCAAATCCTGAGTTATTTGTTCTTGCAAACATTGTGTCGCCAATTTTTTCAAGACCACCTGCGTTAACAAAATTTGAAAGAGCTAACTGACCGATTGTCCTGTTTGTTCCATTTGAATAGACACCGGTTATAATACCGCTTGAATCGATTCTGAAATTCTCAAGATAACCAAGTGCATATCCATTCTGCCAAAAAGCTTTTGTTGAGCTTTTTTCGGCAAACTGTGTAATAGTATTGGTAGCGCTTCCTATTTCGCCAAGTGTAAGATTAAAAGTCTGTCTTACAGATTCTTCACCTTCTGGAATTGTTGTTTCAGGAACATTAAAAGAAATTGGAATCTGAAGTGTCCCAACATTAATAGCATTCCCCTGCTCATCTTCTGCAGATAATAACAAACCATCATTTCCAAACTGAACTATAAATGCATTTCCTTCGCTATTTTCCGCAATACCGATACTTGTCTGAGTATCTTCTTCTGCATTTCTGTCTATGGAAATCTGAGCTCTCCATCTGTTTGCTTCGCCAGTAACTTTTGTAAAATCAATGCTCATTATATGTTTATTTCCAAAACTGTCATAAATTGTTTTATCAATTGTCCAGGTATTCTGCATTGTTTCTGCAATACCTGCCCCTTGCGCAACTTCAGATAATCTTTTATCCAGGTTACATGCAAGCATAACTTCTGTTGTTGCAAAAGCTGGATCTTTACCGCCCACAGGTATTACGAGATCAGTTGGGTCCGAAGAAACATTCAATATCTCAACTCCATCTATTACCTGGTTCATCCACCCTTGTACTCTTAAACCATTTGAAGGATTTACAAGAGTTCCATTTTCATCAATACCAAATGCGCCTGCGCGTGTATAAAATTCCTGTTCACCTTTTCTTAAAACAAAGAAACCGCTTCCCTGTATGGCAACATCGGTTGCAACACCGGTACTTTGAAGCGCTCCCTGTGTATGAATGGTATCTATTGCTGCAACACTCATTCCAAGTCCAACCTGTTTAGGGTTTACACCGCCAAGTTCTTCTGTAGGCCTTGCTGCTCCCTGAAGTGTTTGTGCCAGCATATCCTGAAAATTGACTCTGTTCTTTTTGTAGCCAATTGTATTTACGTTTGCAATGTTATGTCCAACAACATCCATTCTTGTTTGATGATTCTGAAGTCCTGACACGCCTGCATATAATGATCTCATCATAAAATTTGCCTCCTACCTTCGATCTATTCCTGTCTTATTTTCTCTATTCTTGACATCTCGTAATATTTTCCATTGATAAGAAGCTGAGGATATTCATATCCAGATACTTCTTCAACCTTTCCTATAATTACCTGTTCGCCATCAGTAACTTGCACTGTTTTACCAATTAAATTGATTGCCTGATTAGATGCAATTATATTCTGCATTTTACCGAATTCCTTGCTCATGTTAGTCATCTGCTCAAGTGATGAAAACTGTGCCATCTGTGCAATAAATTCCCTGTCATCCATTGGTTTTGTAGGATCCTGATGCGTAAGCTGAGTAATCAATATTTTCAGAAAATCATCTTTATCAAGTTGATTTTTAGATGCCCTTTGCTGTGATGCGGCAAGTGTTTTATTAAAACTGTCAACCTGCATCTGGATTCTGCTTTTTTCAATATCAGTCATGGTACTGCTTATATCCACAAAAACCTCCGTTTTTAAATTACCATGTCAACCAGTCTATCTTCCGATAACATTGTTCTTACGATCGTTTGCTCAGTAACTTTTTCAATTTCTTTTAACGCAAGAACTTTGTCATTTTCTATAGATTGTTTTTTATTATTATTTTTCTCTCCCCCTACAGAAACATCAATTGTTGCAGAGGAATATCCGCTTTCTTTAAAATTTTTAATAAGATTTTCAATATTGTTTTCAAATATTTCTTTTATATTAGGATTATCGACTATTATTCTGCCTGCTATATGACTATCATTAAGCATAAGCTTAATCCTTACATATCCAAGGCTTTCGGGTTTCATTAAAAGTCTTATTTCCCCTTCATTATTTTCCTTTAAGATTATATTTGCATTTTTTACTATATTTGCATTTCCATTTTCTCTAAGATATTCAATAAACTGACTTTGGAACGAAGGAACTCCATTTTTGGATGATATGAGACTTGTGTCAAACTGCTGTTGTTTTCCAGATGATAACTGCATTTGTGAATCGGAAAGCAAATCTTTGACCTCAACATTATTCCTGCTTTCATTATTATTTGAGAAAGTAAATCTATTTCCCTGTGATATTTCAGAACCTTCTTTTGCAGATAATATTTTTAAAGATTCTTTTTCAGCAGAATTTTTGCGTAAATCAACTATTTTAAAAAATTCCCTTTTTTCTTTTTCTTTTTTTAATTCATTGTTTTCTTTTAGATTTATATTTTTGTCAGTACTGCTATTTTGATTAAAATAGTAATTTAATGAATTAAAAGTATTTTTTTCTGTGGGATTTTTTTCAAATAGTTGCAATAAAGTATTTTTTGAAAATGATAATTTTTCTTTTACTGTTTTTTCTTCTTTTAATTCCGCATCTTTTATTTCAATATTTTTTAAAGCATTAGAATTTAAAGCTGTTTGCAAAGGAAAAAGATGATTTAAATCCTGCTTGCTATCCTGAGTCTTTTCTCTTGCTGATATTTTTAGCTGAGTCTTTATTTCTTCTTTTTTAATATTTTTCTTTTCTATCATTTTGTCTGACAGAAAATTTTCAAATAATTTTTTAAATGAGAATGAATCATTAAGCGTTAAAGAATCAAGAGAGAGTGAGTTGGTCCTTTTTCCCGTATGAGCAGCTTTAGCATCTAAACTGTTGCTTGCTTTTTTATCAAGCTGCATAAAATATTCAGGAGTTTTTAATTCTTTTTTTACGCTAATCTCTACAGACAAATAGTGCTCCTTTGACCCCTTTAAGCGCCCAATTCATTAGGCTTAATCGTCATCTTGCGCTTTATAGATGCAGACCTTTCGGGGGGCATCAGCGATAACCAATAAGCAACCAGCGATGTTTCACCTGATTCCTGCGAAATACGCTCAGTGACTCTCAAAATATCTATGATATCCTGATCATCCATCTGAAGAAGGATATCTTTTGCCTTTACAGGAGGCATACCGGTAAGATATCTTGATGACTGCTCAAGGTTTGCTATTCTATTTTCGTACAATAATGTTCGCACGTTAAATGAATTTTCTCTTTCTGACAAAGCTTTTTCTTTTTCATCCAGAATTTCAATTCTTTGCTTCATTTCCATGTTGCGTTTATCGATTTCTTCATTTTTTTTGTTAAGTTCTTCCTCTTTTATGTCGAGAGCTTCTTTCATTTTGTGATATCTTTCCTGCTCAAGAAGAAAAACATTATCTTTATCTTCAATTTTCAGCCCTTTTTCCTTATTGATCAGTGAATAGAAAAACGCAATTTGTTCTCTTGCATTTACTATTCCTAAATAATCAAACCACACCAGACCACCAAAAAACAGAACTGTTACAAGTAATATTAAAACAAAAACCCTGAGTCCTGCGTTTGGATCTCTTCTTATTGCCATATTTAAACCTCCTGGATCATATCAAAATTACTGCTTACAATGTCATCAATCTCTTTTGCTTCTCTTAAAAGCTCTTTTCTTTTGTGCTCAGAAGCTTCTTTTTCTTTAAGCTTTTCCAATACTTTTTTATTTTTTAAAGCTTCCAGATATTCCAATCTTTTTTCTTCCTTTTCTTTATTTATCGGTATAAGTTTTTTTTTAAAATCAGATATTTTTCTTTCAATTGCAGAGATCCGTGATTGATCAAACATGATAGTATAAACATCAACGTCTGATCCGCTGAATCTCAAACCCATAATATCGTCTTTTCTCTTTTCAGAATCTTCAATGCTGTTTACTATTTGCATATATCTGCCTGTCACTTCGGCAAGTGCCAATAGTTTTTCTTTTTCTGCATATCCGCGTATTTCAAGAAGTTTTTCAAGGTCAAATACAAACTTTCTCATAAGTTTTCCCTTTTATAACTTTACTCCTGCTATTTTAGCTATACTTGAAAAACTTTCTTCAAGTGTTGATGTTTCACCTATTTTTTGAGCAAGGTATTTTTTTATCTCAGGTTGCTTTTTAACTGCTTCATCAATTTCAGGATTGGATCCTTTTACATATGCGCCTACATTTATAATATTTTCAGCATCAGAGTACACAGATATTTGATTTCTTATATACCCTCCTGATTCTTTGATTTCTTTGGGCAATATTTTATCTGAAATTCTTGAAATTGATTTTAAAACATCGATTGCAGGATAGTGGTTTGATTCAGCCATTTTTTTGCTTAAAATTATATGACCATCAAGAAAACCTTCTGCATTGTCAGAAACAGGTTCATCAAGGTCATCGCCTTCAACAAGAACTGTATAAAATCCTGTCAGTGTTCCATAAAGAGAATTGGCGCAACGTTCAAGAAGTTTTGGCATTTCTGTAAAAACAGATGGAGTAAAACCTCTTGTTGCAGGAGTTTCTTTAATCGCAAGACCTATTTCCCGCTGAGCTCTGGCAAATCTGGTAAGAGAATCAAAGAAAAACATTACATTTTTTCCTCTGTCTCTAAAATATTCAGCAATTGCAGTAGCAGTAAATGCTCCTTTTATTCTTGAGATAGGAGGAGTATTGGATGAAGAGACAACAATAATAGATTTTTTCATCCCTTCAGGACCAAGTTCATTCTCTATAAATTCATTTACTTCCCTGCCTCTCTCTCCTACAAGAGCTATTACATTTACATCTGCATTGCTGTTCCTTGCTATCATCCCTAAAAGTGTTGATTTTCCAACTCCTGCTGCTGAAAAAATTCCCATACGCTGACCTTTGCCAACAGCAAGAAGAGAATCTATTGCTCTTACACCAGTCTGAATTTGCTCATTTACTGGTTTTCTTTTTAATAAATCCGGAGGAGTGTTAATAACAGGAATTTTGGTGGCTTCTCTTATATTGCCTTTGTCATCAACAGGTCTGCCCATTCCATCCAGAACCCTGCCAAGCATTTTTGGTGAAACAGATATAGAAAGGCTTTTTCCGGTAGCAACTACTACATCGCCTATTTCGATCCCATCGAAAGAATCATAAGCCATAAGCTGTATTGCATCTTTTTTGAGCGCAACAACTTCTGCATATATCGGAGAAAGTGAGTTATTTAAAATTATATAGCAGAGTTCACCAAGAACAACTCTGGGACCAAGACTTTCAATAAGAAGCCCCTGTACCTTTGTTACTCTACCGGTAAATTTTATAGGATCTGTATCTTCGAGAACAGTTTTATATTTTTCGAAAATAGCGCTCATCCCCCCTCCCCTGGCTTTTAAGCACTTTGATCAGACAAAAACAAAATATTATATAAAATCTTCTGTAATATCTGTTTTTGATTTTATAGGAGTAAGATCAAGAATCTTGTCTTTGATTTCATTAAGCTGCGATGATATTCTTGCATCTATCTCTCCAAAATCTGTTTCAATTATTGCTCCGCCCTTATCAACTGTAGAATCTTCAAGAACTGTAATTGACCTTACATTATCAACCATTTTCATAAAATCTTTTATATGCTCAGTGGTAAGTTTTACATCATCGAGATTTACTCTTACAACTACTTCTCCTCTGGTTTTAAGCTTGCGCAGCGCCTGGATAACATTATTGATTACAACATTTTTCTGATTCTCAGAAATTACTTTTATTACTTTCTGTGAAATCAGGAGAACAACATTTATTAGCTGTGTTTCAGATTCTTCAATAATTGCAATTCTCTTTTCAATTGCTGTATTTAGAACCTGGTGTACTTTTTCAATAAGTCTTTCTACTTCTCCCTTGCCTGATTCAAAACCTTTTTCCAAACCATCTTTATAGCCTGTATCATGTGCATCTTTTTCTATAACTATGACCTTTTCCGAAGCCTCTTTTACCATCTGCTCATATTTTTCAGAAGCTGTTTTTTCAGTTTCAGCTGACTGATCTGTGGCTTCCTGGATTATTTTTTGTGATTCATTTTTCCCTTTTTTAACTTCTTCAAATGCATTTTGCTTTGCTTCCTCAACAATTCTGGAAGCCTCTTTTTTTGCATTCTCAATCATCTCAAGTTTTTCTTTTTCCCAAATTTCCTTAAAAGCCTCTGCTTCTCTTCGAAGATCATCGGCAGTAGGACCTGTATATTCTTCTACATCAGGGATCTCTTCTATCTCTTCAATTTCACTTTTTATTGGTTCAAGATAAACCGTATTACTGAGTTTTTTTACTTCTGAAGAATGAAAAACATTTCTTGCCAACTGAAACCTCCTGCAAATATTACAGTGATTAGCATAAAGTTAATCACTGTATAACTCCTTATTATACAACCATTTCATCTTCACCAGATCTTGCAACAACAATATCACCTTGTTCTTCAAGTTTTCTAATAACAGATACAATTTTCTGCTGAGCTTCTTCAACATCTTTAAGTCTGATGGGTCCCATAAACTCCATATCTTCCCTAAGAGTAGTAGCAGCTCTTTTAGACATATTTTTAAATATTTTATCCTGTACCTCATTATCGACAGCTTTAAGCGCTTTTCCAAGTTCTTGTTGATCAACCTCACGCAATACTTTCTGAATTGCCCTATCATCGAGAAGTACAATATCTTCGAATACAAACATTCTCTTCTTGATTTCTTCTGCAAGCTCAGGGTCTTCCTCTTCAAGAGATTCTATGATTGTCTTTTCTGTTGACCTGTCTACTCTATTGAGTATTTCAACAATGCTTTCAACACCTCCTGCAGATGTATAGTCTTCACTGGATAGTGTTGAAAGTTTTTTCTCAAGAACTCTCTCAACTTCCCTTAATGTCTCCGGAGAAGTCCTGTCCATAGTTGCTATACGCCTTGCAACATCTGATTGTGTTTCATGAGGTAGGCTTGAAAGGATGATCGAAGCTTTTTCCGGTTCAAGATACGCAAGAATAAGGGCAATTGTCTGCGGATGTTCCTGCTGTATAAAGTTCAAGAGGTGTGTAGGATCTGTTCTTCGTATAAAGTCAAAAGGCCTTATTTGAAGAGAACTTGTAAGCCTGTTTATAATATCTATTGCTTTCTGGCTTCCCAGAGATTTTTCAAGAAGCTCTCTTGCATAATCAATACCACCACTTGTTATAAAATCCTGGGCCATCATGAGTTCTTTGAATTCAACGAGAACCCTGTCTTTATCTTCAGCTTCTATAGTTTCAAGTCGCGCTATTTCGAATGTAAGAGCTTCAATTTCATCTTCCCTAAGGTGCTTAAATATTTCAGAAGATATTTCAGATCCTATTGTTACAAGAAAAATAGCTGCTTTCTGTCTTCCTGAAAGTTCTTTTCTAAGTCCGCCGCCCTTTTTTTGCTGCGGATGAGGCGCTGGACTTGGACTCGGGTTTGGATTTACTGCCGGTACTTTTCCCATACTATTCCTCCAACAACCATGTTCTTATTAACTGAGCTACATCTTCAGGATGTTCCCTGGCCATATTAACAGCCATCTCCTGCATTTCAAGTCTTGCTCTGTCTTCAACAGATATTTCAACACCAACAGCATCTTCTTCCGCACTCCTGAGCGCTGCTTCACGCATAGCCTGATGCTGTCTTGCAAGCTCTTCTTCTCTGAGTTTTCTTCTTCTTTCAATAGCTCTGAGTATGATCCTGAAAATAATGAAAAATGCTATAAGTGCAAGAAGTCCTATAATTGAATATGTAACTATTTGTCTGGCTCTCATTCTTGCCCTGAATTTTTCATCTTCTAGCTGGTGCTCTTTTGTTCTGTCAAACTGGAGCGACTGTACAGTAACTGAATCTCCCCTTATTCTGTTATAGCCAACAGCATGTTCCAGGAGAGTTTTTGCTTTTTGAATATCTGCATCACTAACAGGTGTATAGTTTCTTACAATACTGCCATCCCTGTTAAGTTTTACATTTCCAGTATCATCATATTCCCATTTCCATAATCCATCTATTGCAACCCCTACAGTTACCCTTTTTATGGACCAGGGCATTCTTTTTTCAGTAGATTGCATTACATTAATAGCTTCATTTTCCAATACATTGTTTCTTTTATATTCTCCTACCATCCCTTCAAGATCTTTATATGCCGGAGGAGTTTGTCCTTCTGCTCCCGGAGGGCCTTCTGGATTAAAACCTGTTCCCCTAAAGTGTTCATTTACATATTCTTTTGAGATTGTTATTGAGGGGACAACTTCTCTTGTAGAATATGGAACTGTAGGATCTTCAGGAGTCATTGTTACAGGGAAATGTTCTGTTGTACTAATCTCTTTTTCACTAAAATCAATATCAATATCAATATTTAGTATTTCAACCCGGTCATGTCCAAATATCTGTTTCAAAGAAAGTATAATCAGATTTTTATATTTTCCCTCTTGCTGGCTTTTTATTTTTAGTTCTTCTTTGGTTTTTTTAAGTCTGTCGAATTCAGCAAGCCCTGAAAAATCACTTAAATCGTTTCCTTCGTTATCCAATATTTTAATAGAGTCCTCTTCAAGACCACTTATGGCAAATTTAACAAGCTTTACAATACCTTCCATTTTTTTCTTGTTTTTTGTTATATCTGAGCCAGGTTTTGGAGTTATTACTATTGATGCGCTTACTTTTTTCTGGTCCTCTGTAAATATTTCTTTTTTAGGTAAATCAAGGATAACTTTTGCAGAATCAATATCATCCAGAGCCTCAAGGTGTGATCTCAGGCTTTGCGCAATTGCACGATGCAAATTAACATTTCTTTCAAAATCTGTAGTTGTCCATCTTTCCATTTTAAACACATCCCATGGAGATGCATTTTTTGGAATCAAATCTTCACGTGCAAGTATGGATACAACACGCTTTGCTGTTATTGCATTTGGTACATATATCATTCCATTGGAATTTATTTGATGAGATATGTTTTCTTCATCCATTCTTACTGATATTTTAAATAAGAGATTTTCATCTTTTATAGGTAAAGATAGTACACTTACCATGCCTGGTGAGCTGCTGTAAGCAGCAAGCATTATAAATGCTATAGAAACAACAACCATTACTGCGATAATAATAATTCTTTGGACCAAAGAAATTTTAGTCCAAACACCGAGTAACTTCTCTATTATTTTCTTAAATTGCTCTTTCATTTCCCCCTCCCAAGTAGAAAAGAACGGTTAGCAGATAACCAAATTATTGTATTATCTGAAACTTAAAATTTCCTTATAGGCCTGAATTGATTTGTCAACAACAGCTTTTGTTATTGCAAGTGCAGCATTTGATTTTGCAATTGCAATTGTTATATCATGCGCATCTATGCTATCAGGATCTGTAACCATTTTTACGCTTAAATCAGTTGTTTCCTGGTGTAATTTATTGACTCCATGTAATGCTTCAAACATTTTATCTGCAAAAGTAGGATTTTCTTTTTCAAGACGTCCTGTAGTATTGTTATAACGACCTGTAAAATGTCTTGGATCTGTTGTTTTTAGCACTATTCTATGACCTGAAACCTGATCTGATTTTAAAAAGTCCATTTATTCCCCCCCCTTATTTTCCTATTTCTAAAGCCTTAAGAAACATGCTTTTTGATCCATTGACCAGTGCAATGTTTGCTTCATACGATCTTGTGGCAGATATCATATCAACCATTTCATTAATAATATTTGTATTCGGATATTCAACATATCCTGTTCTTGGTCCTGTTTTTATGGCATCCGGATGAGTAGGATCATGTACAAGCCTTGATGGAGCCATATCTTTCTCAATTTTTACAACCCTGACCCCTTTTCCAGCTCCATTATCAAGAAAAGCAGGAAGAAAAGGGCTTCTCCAGTAAGGCTGCGATACTTTTGGTCTAAAAACGACCCTGCTTCTTCTAAAAGGGCCCCCTTCCGGAGTTCTGGTGGTGTTTGCATTAGCTAAATTATCTGAAATCACATCAAGTCTAAGGCGTTGTGCTGAAAGGCCTGATGCAGCAATATCAATATTTGTAAATATACCCATTTAAACCTCCTACCTTGCAACCATACTTATCTGGCTAAATTGGTGTGAAAGTACCTGTGTAAGAAGCTGATAATTCAACTGGTTCTTAAGCATATGTACAGATTCTTCTTCAATATCAACATTATTCCCATTTGCATCTGTCTGTGTAAGGTAATCTAAAACCCTTCTTGGGCCTACAGTTCTATAATCTATTGGCTTATAGGAAGGTATATGCTTCTCATTCGTCATTTTTACTTCAAGAGCAGGTTTTTTCTGCGATTGAAATGCTCTTTTGAGCTCTGATTCAAAATTTATAATGCTTTTTTTGAAATTCGGAGTATCTGCATTAGCCAAATTATCAGCTATTATATTTCTCCTTAGCATTGAGACATCCATGGATCTATGAAGAATATCAACTACTCTTCCATAACTATTATTTAAAAACATAACTTGCCCCTTTTAAAATAGACCTTACTCTAAATATCGGGTTATAATCCCTTCCCATTAGATTTTTCATAAAATGTACCTGCTTAAATCCTGATCTTCGATAATATTTCCAAGTTTTTCATTGATATATTCAGGTGTTATACTGATTGTCTGCCCTTTTAATTCACTTGCTTCGAAAGAAACATCTTCAAGCAGGAACTCCATTACTGTATGAAGCCTTCTTGCTCCTATATTTTCTGTTTTTGAGTTAACTTCCTGAGCAAGATAAGAAAGTCTTTTAACAGCATCATCTGTAAATTCAAGAGTTATCTCTTCTGTTTTTAAAAGTTCTTTATATTGTTTAATAAGAGCATTTTCAGGCTGAGTAAGGATTCTTTCAAAATCTTCTGCCCCAAGAGCCTCAAGTTCTACTCTTATTGGAAATCTTCCCTGAAGTTCAGGAATAAGATCAGAAGGTTTGCTCATATGAAAAGCTCCGGCTGCAATAAAAAGTATATGCGCTGTATCTATCATTCCATATTTTGTATTTACCTTACTCCCTTCAACTATAGGCAAAAGATCGCGCTGTACACCTTCACGGGATACATCTACGCCTCCGCTTCGGTTTTCTTTTCCTGCAACCTTGTCAATTTCATCGATAAATATTATCCCCATCTCCTGTACTCGCTCTTTTGCAATATCAGCAGCTTTATCTGTATCAATCAACTTGTCTATTTCTTCATTGAGAATCACTTCTCTTGCATTTTTTATAGTCATTTTTCTTTTTTTCTTTTTATTGTTGCCAAAAATACCAGCAATTCCTCCAAGATTCAAATCCATTTCTTCGAAATTTGATCCTGAAAATATTTCAAATGCAGGCATTGCTTTTTTTGACACATTGACATCAATTTCTTTATCTTCAAACATCCCTTTTTTAAGCATATCCCTGAATTTCTCGCGCGTTGATATTGTTCTTTCATCAATAACTTCCGGAAGAGGAATAGCTCCCTGATTTATTTGATCAGGTTGCGGTTGCTGCGGTTTGGTTTTTGCTCCTGGGAGAAGAAAATCAAGAATTATATCTTCTGTTCTCTCCTCTGCTTCTTTTATAACTTGTTCCCTCATCTCAGCTTTTACCATATTTATTGCAACATTCATAAGATCTCTTACCATTGATTCAACATCACGGCCTACATATCCTACTTCTGTATATTTTGTTGCTTCTACTTTTAAAAATGGAGCGCCGCATAACTTCGATAACCTTTTTGCTATTTCTGTTTTTCCAACTCCTGTAGGTCCTATCATAATAATATTTTTAGGAGCTACTTCTTCTCTCATTGCTTGATCAAGCTTTTGCCTTCTTACGCGATTACGAAGCGCAATAGCAACTGCTTTTTTTGCTTTTTTCTGACCAATTATATATTTATCAAGTTCAACAACAATTTGTTTTGGAGAAAGCTCTTCAAGTTCAAGCATTGATTTCCTCCAGTATAAAATTATCATTTGTATATATACAAACCTTGGCAGCAATTTTAAGTGATTTCAATGCTATCTCACCTGCAGTAAGGGCAGAACAATCAAGATAAGCAAGCGCAGCAGAATATGCATAATTAGCTCCGGAACCTATCCCTATTACCCCTTCTTCTGGTTCCACAACATCTCCGGTACCTGAAATAAGAAGTATTTTTTCTTTATCTGCTACCAATAACATGGCTTCGAGTCTTCTTAATATTCTGTCTGTTCTCCAATCTTTTGCGAGTTCTACAGCAGCTCGTGTAATATCCGCTTTATATTCTTTTACTTTTGCTTCGAATTTCTCAAAAAGCGTAAAAGCATCTGCAGTTGCTCCTGCAAATCCTACTATAATTTTTCCATCATATATTTTTCTTACTTTTTTAGCATTTCCTTTCATAACAGTATTTCCAAAAGTTACCTGCCCGTCAGCAGCCATTGCAACATTTCCATCTTTTTTTACAGCAAGAACTGTAGTGCTTCTTACTTTCATTAGTTTTTAATACTCCTTAACTTTTTTCTCTGATCTTCTTTCTTTTCATTGTTTAAACTGCCATGCGGATGCGCCATGCGATAAACCTGTTTAAGCCTTCCAATTCCTACATGTGTATACACCTGGGTAGTTGAAAGACTCTCATGACCAAGCATCTCCTGAACATACCTTATATCAGCCCCTTCTTCGATCAAGTGTGTTGCAAAAGAGTGCCTGTATACATGCGGAGAAACCCGCTTTTTAATATCAGCATTATCAGCCATCTTATTGATAAGATAAAATATTCCTCTTTCTGTTATTCTTTTTTTTGCTAAATTAACAAAAACAGGCAACCCTTTTTTAAGTCTATGGCAAGATAGATCTATAAAATAACCAAGAGCCTGAAAATACTCTTTTAGTGATTTCAAAGCTTTATCGCCCAAATATACTATCCGTTCTTTATTTCCTTTACCGCAAACCATAGCAGTCCCGTTATACATATCAAGCATATCTGTATCAAGAGTTACTGTTTCTGATATTCTGCAGCCTGTTGAATAGAGAAAATCAACAATTGCCTGATCTCTATATGGTATAAACTCCCTGCTGCTTTGCCCTGCTGCTTCTCTTATTTTTTCTATCTCTTCGTATTGAAAATATTCCGGAAGAGTGTTTTCCTGTCTTAAACTTTTTACTCTTTCAAAAGGGTTAAATAAAACTTTTTTTGTCTTAACAGCAAAATCATAAAATCCTCTTAAAGCAATAACTTTCCTGTTTATGGAAGAAGGATCTAATCCTGAATCCTTTAAGTGAACAACATAAGCTCTTCCTGTATTTTTATCAGGATTATAAATGTCTATATTTTGATCTTTAATATAATCTCCAAATTGAGATATATCTATTGAATAAGCTTTAATAGTTGCTGCTGAGAGATTTTGAATATCGCTTATATAAGATATAAATTCGTTAATCACTCTTCTTCACCTGTATTTTTAGAATTTTTACAACTATTGTTGGAGCAGGAATAATATGTGCCTCTCTCCTTCCCATACTTTTCAACCATAAAATATCCGCATTCAGAACATATTTTTGATGATGGTTTCAGATGGCTGATAAAATCGCATTCAGGATAGTTGGTGCAACCATAAAACTCTTTTCCCTTTCCTCCCTGTTTTTTTCTTGCAACAATTTTGCCGCCGCATCCATGCTTTGGACAATCTGCTAGAGGAATCGATTTAGTAGTTTTACACTCTGGAAATCCTGAGCATGCAAGAAAATAACCAAATCTGCCCAGTTTTTTCATCATTGTTTTGCCGCATTTTTCACATACATACTCTGTTTTTTCATCCATAACCCCTTTTATTGATTCAAGCGTTTCCATGACATGGTCAAGCTGTTTCTTAAACGGAGCATAGAATTCCCCAATCATCACATACCAGTTTTCTTTACTCTCTTCAACTTCATCAAGTTTTCTTTCCATTTCAGCAGTAAAGTTTACATCAAATATATTATTGAAAGAGTTAATAAGTATTTCATTTATGATTTTTCCAAGCAGATTTGGGATAAGCTGCCTGTTTTTTCTTGCAACATAGTGTCTGTCTATAAGAAGAGAAATAATAGGAGCATAAGTAGAGGGTCTTCCTATCCCTTTTTCTTCCAGAGCTTTTACAATGCTTGCATCTGTATACCTTGGAGGCCCCTGGGTAAAGTGCTGCTCTGGTTTGAATTCAATAAGCTCTAAAATATCTCCGGTTTTCAGAGAAGGTATTTTTTCTGTCTTTTCTTTTATTGCAAGTACTTTTAAAACTTTTTGATACCCTTTCTCTTTAACTTTTGTCATATTTGTCCTAAAAAGGGCTTCTCCGCACTCTATATCAACTGTTGTAGTTTCAGTAACTGCATTTTTCATTTGGGAAGAGACAAATCTCTCCCATATTATTGAGTAAAGCTTAAGCTGATCTTTTGTAAGATACTCTTTTACATAATCTGGCGTATAGTGTGAATATGTTGGTCTTATTGCTTCATGCGCATCCTGAGCCTGCTTTGAAGGTGAATAATCAATTGGATTTTCCGGCAGTTCATTGGGATAGTTCTCCTGAATAAATTTCCTTACATCTTCAATAGCCTGTTTGGATATTCTTGTTGAGTCAGTTCTCATGTATGTAATAAGACCAACTCTTCCAGATCCAATATTAATACCTTCATAAAGTTGCTGCGCTATCTGCATGGTTTTTCTTGATGTATACCCAAGCCTGTTTGCAGCATCCTGCTGGAGCTTTGATGTAGTATATGGAGGTCTTGGCTGGCTTCTCTTTTCACTCTTTTTAATTTCTTTAACTATAAAATTCTTTCCAGCAAGTTCATTTATTAATAGATCTACAGATTTTTTATCAGAAAAGTTTGGTTTTTCATTTTTATTGAGAAAAAGCTGAACAGAAAAATTATGTTTTCCTTTTTTTAAATCTGCACTTAGAGACCAGTACTCTTCAGAAACAAAATCCTCAACCTCTTTTTCCCGTTCGCATACAAGTCTTAATGCTACAGACTGTACTCTTCCGGCTGATAGTCCATTTTTAACTTTTTTCCACAGAAGTGGTGAAATATTATAGCCCACAATGCGGTCAAGCACTCTTCTTGCTTTTTGGGCATTGACCTTACCTATATCAATTTCCAAAGGAGAGCCTATAGCTTCTTTTATGGCAGCAGGGGTAATCTCATTAAAAATAATTCTTTCGATTTTTGAACTAATATTTTTCTTTTCAAGAAATACTTTAAGATGATAAGATATTGCCTCCCCTTCCCTGTCATTATCAGAGGCAAGAAGAATATTGCCTGCCTTTGCAGCTTTACTTGTAAGCTCTTTTAATATTTTTGCCTTTCCACGAACTGTAATATATTCAGGTTCAAAATTATTATCTACATCTATTGCAACCCTTGATTTTGGAAGATCAATCAAATGTCCTATAGAAGCTGCAACAGAATAGCCACTACCAAGATAACGTTCAATAGTTTTGGCTTTTGCAGGAGATTCAACAATGAGTAAAGTATTTTGTTTTTTATTTTTCTCTGCAACACTTTTAGGCATATTTGGCTCTCCTGTATGAAACACCCTTATAGTTAACTACATAACCATTTATTTCATCTTCAATATTTTTTACATTATTGTAAAAAGATTTATTATCTATATAGCTATCTGAAAAATCAAAACCATAATACTTCCCTATCTCGCAAGGATTTGAAAATAACATAGCGCCTTCAGAAACAAGAGCCATTCCTCCATCTCCAAAAGGAGAGGAAAGACCTGCTTCATGTACAAAAACATCCCTTCCGTGATCAAGCGCATAATCAGCAGTAATCAAAGCTCCAGATTTTTTTGGAGCCTGAATAATTATTGATGCTGATGAAAGCCCGCTTATAATCCTGTTTCTCTCTGGAAAGTGGTATTTAAGCGGATTGATCCCAGGCTGATACTCGCTTATAAGGATCCCTCCGGACTCAATTATTTCAAATGCTGTTTTCCTGTTTGATACAGGATAAATTTTATCAAGGCCACATCCCATAACAGCAACTGTAGCACCGCCAGCGCTAATGCTTCCTTTATGCGCTTCATTATCGATTCCAATTGCAAGCCCGGATATTACTGCAATGTTATTAAGAGAAAGATAAAATGCTGTTTCAAATGCAGCTCTTAATGCTTTTCCTGTTGCAGATCTTGTACCCACTACAGAAATCGAAGGTAAAGCAAGTTTTTCTGCACACCCTTTTAAATATAAAACAACAGGCGGATCATATATCTCTTTTAAAAGAGAAGGATAAGTGCTATCAAGAAAGGTAATAATCTCAATATTTTTACTATAACAATTTTCAGCTATAGAAAAAGTCTGTGAAATATTATCATCTATTGTTTTTTTATCCATAGCAAAAAAATATTTTACAATTGAAGCAATATCTCCTGGAGAATCTATATCCATTGATTTTAAATCAACACTCTCCGAGATCAGTTTAAGAATTTTAATTTTTTGACTCTTTCCTATCGCTTTTAAATTTGAGATAAAAAGAGATAATAATTTAATTCCTTCCATTCTATTAATTCCGTCCATATCCACTATTCAGAAGTTGTCTTTTGTTTTCTTCTGCCTGTTTTTTATAAACACTACTCATTGAAGTTTTAATAATATTGTCATATTGAGCAATAGCTTTATCCATAAGCCCTAATCTTATGTATGCATTTGCAAGAAGAAACATTGATTCAGCATCTCTTTTTTGTGTCTGAAGAAGACGTTCAAGATAAAAAGCAGCTTTATCAGGTTGATCAAATTCAAAAACATATAACACAGAAACTGCATAGAGAGCTTTTGCAAAATTATTATTATACTCAATTGCTTTTAAATAATATTTTTCTGCTAATAGCAAGTTAGTTAATTGAAATGTTTCATCTACAAGTGATTTTGCATACCTTGCGTAGCATAATCCTGCATAATAATATAATACAGGATTTTCAGTATCGATCTTTATAGCTTCTTCAAATTCCTGTGCTCCAAGAAGAAACATTTTGTTATCAAGATAAAGCTTACCAAGCATTCTATGGTATCCGGCAAGATTTCTTGCTGTTGAGATTTTTTGTTCAAGTATATTTTTATTTTCTCTTATAGACTCTTTTAACTCCCTTTCCCTTTTTTTCATCTGCTCAGATGTAAGGTGACCTTCATCCATTTCATTTATATTGGCAAAGAAAACTTTTTCGGATTTATTACAGCTAAATAAACATAGAGCTATAAATAGAAATATAAATTTTTTCATAATTTTCCCCCTGTTTTTTTCCCTTCAGGATGGTATTGTTTATGGCACTCTTTAAGATCATTTCTTGCAAGATGAGTATATATTTGAGTTGTCGAGATATCTGTATGGCCAAGCATCTCCTGTACAGAGCGCAGATCTGCTCCTCCTGTAATAAGATGTGTTGCAAAAGAGTGTCTTAAAGTGTGAACCCGACTTTCTATTCCGCATGCCATAGCAATCTCTTTAAATCTTTTCCATACCCCTTTTCTGCTTATAGGTTCCCCTTTGATATTTAAAAAAATAAAATCAGTTCTTTTATTTTTAATCATCAAAGGTCTTGCTTCTTTGATATATTTTTTAAGCCAATATTCTGCAGCATCCCCTTCAGGAACTATTCTGTGCTTGTTTCCTTTTCCAACAACTTTAATAACACCATCATTGCTAAATATATTACTGCACTTTAGAGAACACGCTTCAGATATTCTTAGGCCACAGGAATAAATCAGCTCAAAAAGAGCTCTATCCCTGAGCCCGGAGTGCGTTGAAACATCAATACTGTCAAGTAATGTATCAATATCTTCTACAGAAAGAAAATCAGGAAGTTTTTTGCCTCTGCGTGACATTTTTATAAACCTGGAAGGATTATCGCTCCGCACATCCTCAAGCAATAAAAATTTAAAAAAAGATCTTATTCCAGAGGCAACTTTATTAATGGTAGTTGCCTTTAGGCTACTAATAATATTATTTCCTGTTTTACAGTTTTCGCTATCAGAGAGTTTCATTATCCTGTTTTTTCTCTTGATAATATAATTTTCTATATCTGATACTTCTGCAGAAATATATGTTTTATTATTTTTTTCCAGATATTCAGTAAATAGATCAGCCTCATCAATATAAAATTTTACTGTTGTGAGAGATAGATTTAATTCTGCTTTGAGATATTGTTCATATTTTTTTAATACGGTTTTATCTATTACTGCTGGAATCAATTATTTTTCTCCTTACCTTTTATATTTGCTTTTCCTCATATACTGCCAAAAGTCACATCTGGAGTAAACTTGCTGGAATCACGAAAAAATGCAGGAATATCAAGATCAGATGAACTGGAATTTCTCCCGCTTAAATAATTATCATCCCTTCTTGTTAGTAAACCTTTTTTTATTATGTTCCATTCAGTATTAGAAATAAATTCTTTTTTATTATTTGATTGAACAGGAACTTCTTCATGGATCTTTTTCTCCTGCGTAGTGAAGCCTGTTGCAATTACAGTAACTTTTATTTCATCTTTTAGAGCATCATCATTGCTTGTGCCTGTAATTGTAAGAACATCTCTGTCTGCTGTTGAAGTTATTATCTTAAGTATTTCATCGAATTCAGAAATCGAGAAATCAGGCCCGCCTGTAATATTTAAAAGGATACCTTTTGCCCCTTCAAAATTTTCTTCCTGGAGCAAAGGATTGCTGATAGCACTTGTAGCAGCCTGTATTGCCCTGTTTTCACCATGTCCTACACCAATGCCCATCATTGCATCGCCCTGACCACTCATAATTGTTTTTACATCTGCGAAGTCAATATTTATATCGCCTTCTTTTGTAATAAGGTCGGAAATTCCCTGGACACCCTGTCTTAAAACATCATCTGCATAAAGAAGTGCTTCTTTAAATGGAGTGTTCCTGTTAATAATTTTCATAAGATTTTCATTTGGAATAGTTATTAAAGTATCAACAGATTCTTTTAGCTTTTTAATACCTTCGTCAGCAAGTCTTTTCTTTTTCTCTCCTTCAAGAGCAAAAGGTTTGGTAACTACTGCAACTGTTAAAATAGAAAGTTCTTTTGCAACTGAAGCAATTATCGGAGCTGCTCCAGTTCCTGTACCGCCGCCCATACCCGCTGTGATAAAAATCATATCAGCGCCTTTGAGAACATTCTTTATTGTTTCTTTATCCTCAATAGCAGCTTTTTCTCCAACGTCAGGGATCCCGCCAGCACCAAGGCCATTTGTAAGCTTGGTACCAATAGCTATTTTGGTTTTTGCTTTGCTTTTATTAAGATCCTGGACATCTGTATTGACAGCGACAAACTCAACATTGCTTAAGCCGCTCTCAATCATTCTGTTTACAGCATTATTGCCGCCACCACCTACTCCCACAACTCTAATTACTGTAGGATTAGTATAACTTCTTTCATCTACAACTGTAATCTGCATTTCCCCCTCCCAAGTGAAATACTATTTTTTATATCAAGTCCTGCTATGCAAAGCCAGCTCCCAGAGTGCAACCGGGCAAGTGACTTTACAGCTGGATTGTATTTCTATTTTCCAGCCTAAAGACTGCTAATTAAAAAAACTCTTTTAACCAGTTTTTAATTCTCTCCTTAAAACTTGTTTCATTTGATAGTGTTGCTTTTTTATCAAACTTTTCTCTCATCTCATCTGTAAACATTACAAGTCCAACTGCTGTTGAATACATTGGATTTTTATATTCTTCGACAAGACCACCGCAGCCTGTTGGATATCCTATTCTTACAGGGAGATTAAATATTTCACCTGCAAGCTGTGTAACTCCGGGCATGAGAGCGCCCCCTCCTGTAAGAACAATTCCGCTATTCAGGAATTTTAAATAATTTTTTCTTTCAAGCTTATTCTTTACCATCATAAATATCTCAGCCACTCTTGGCTGGATGATTTCGCATATTTTTTTTCTTTGCATTGGCGCAGCAGGCCATCCGCCTACACCAGGAATAATAAGATCTTCTTCTTCATCAATTAGAGATGCATAACAGCATCCTGATTCTACTTTTATTTTTTCAGCCACATCAAAAGGTATTTTTAAAACAATGGAAAGATCTTTTGTTATCTGGGTTCCTCCAATTGGAACAACATCTGTATGATATGGGGCTCCTTCATAGTTGACTATGACATCTGTTGTGCCGCCGCCAATATCTATCATCAAAACTCCCATTTCTTTTTCTTCAGACCGCAATACAGCTTTTGAAGAAGCAAGCGATTGCAGAACAACATTATCAACCCTGAACCCTGCCCGGTTTACACATTTTATTAAATTTTGTGCAGAAGTAACTGAGCCTGTTATTATATGAACTTCTGATTCAAGTCTTATTCCAATCATTCCAAGAGGATCTCTTATTCCACCCTGATCATCAACTATGAATTCCTGTGGAATAACATGAAGCACCTCCCTGTCCATTGGTATAACAATAGCTTTAGCTGCATCAATAACACGTGAAATGTCTTCCGGAGCTATTTCACGCCCTTTACCGGCAACAGCAACAACCCCGCGGGAGTTGATCCCTTCGATATGACCGCCTGCAATTCCGGTAATTACAGAAAAAACTTCCCTGCCCGACATCATCTCGGCAGCTTCAATAGCTTCTGTAACAGCTTTCATCGTAGCTTCGATATTAATCACCACTCCTTGCCTTAGTCCTGTTGAAGGAGCTTTGCCAATTCCTGTGATTTCGAGTTTATCATTCTCATCATACTCGCCAATTACGGCGCATATTTTTGTTGTTCCAATATCAAGTCCAACCAATATATTATCAGCAGGCAATCTGTCACCCCTCCTTAACTTTAAAAACTACCTGTCCTGAACGAAAATCAAGCTCATTCATTTCCGACTCAAGTCCATTTTTTTCTATTATATCAAGCACAACAAATATCTGTTTTATGAGATTATCATTAATGGTATTCTCTGTTCTTACTCTTACCCTGGTATTCAAAGGATATAATAGCACCTCATAACTTGAATTATTTTTATTAACGAATTTTAATTCTGAAATTTGTTCAAAAAGAGCTGGTGTACTTTCTTTTAGTTTTTTCAGCTCTGAAAGATAAATGATAAGTTCTTCGGGTAACTTTAATCCAAGTCTTATCTCTGTAAATTTCAAACCAGATATTACAGGTATTCTATAATCTGAAACAGATTTCCCTATTTCAAAAATCACCCCTTCTTCATCAAAAACAACAGGAATTGTTTTGCCTCCTGAGTTTACAAGAGCCATACCCAATGGAACTCTTTCTGTAACTTTTATATAAAGCGAAGCAGGAAATATTTTTTTTACTTCTGCTGTTTTTATTACCGAATACTGAAGAAGTTTATTTTTTACCTGTGCTGTATTTATTGAAAAATAAAAGAGGTTTCCTTCAAGCTCAGCCAGCTTAAGAATATCATTATTACCAAGAGGAAAGCTGTTCGAGCAATGTATTTCAATTTTTTTAATAGCAAGCTCTGGTGCAATAAAGAGCTGAAAAACTATTTGCAATATGAGAAGTGTAACAAAAAACAAAGCGAGAGTTAAAGTAATAACTTTTCTTTTTGGAGCAAAGTTTTTTTCTTTTTTAGCATCCGTAATATATACTTCTCCTGCTCTGATAGCTGTACTATTCATGCTTCTACCTTTTCTGTTTTAAAATATCTTGAAAGATTAAGTAATATACCGCACATGAGTAAGGTAACAAAAACAGAAGACCCCCCATGAGAAAAAAATGGAAGCGGTATTCCAGTCGATGGTACTGCTCCTGAAACAACTGCCATATTCATAATTGACTGATAAAAAATAGAAGTTGTTATTCCAAATGCTGCATAAAAACTAAACCTGTCTGTGCAGCGTAATGTTATGAGATATCCTCTAACTGCAAAAAGAACAAACAGAGTAATGATCAAAAAAATACCTATAAAACCAACCTCTTCTCCTACTGACGCAAAAATAAAATCAGAATGAGCTTCCGGAAGAGTTCCTAATTTTTTGGTTCCACTCCCTATTCCCTTGCCCCAGAATCCTCCACTTACTAAAGCATCTTTTGCTTTTATTATTTGATATCCTACTCCTGCAGGATCGCTTTCCGGATTTAAAAAAGCAATTATTCTTTTTACCCGATGCTCTCTGCTAAATAAAATAATCAGCAGGAATGGGGTAGCTGCAATAATGCCTGATAAAAAATATCTGTACTTTACTCCTGCAACAAAAAATAGTGCAGCGCTTATAAAAATCAAGAATATTGCTGTTGAAAAATCATTTTGAACAAAAGTCAAAAAAGAAAAAAGAACTACTACCATTACAGGATGAGATAATGTATATAAATTATTAAGTTTATCTTCTTTTCTGCTTAAGATATCAGCCAGATATAAAATAAGAGCAAGTTTTACTATTTCAGAAGGCTGAAAACTCCTGCTGCCTACTATTATCCATCTTTTTGCCCCCTGAATATCTTTTCCAATCAAAAGTACAAAAAGAGAAAGCATAAAAGAGATTATAACTAAAATGAAAACATATTTTTTTATTATTTCAATGGGGATATTTATAATAACCAGAGCGCCCAAAATTCCCATAATAACAATGAATATCTGTCTTAAAAAGAAATATTCAGGAGATTTATTGAGTCTTAAAGCATTAGGATATGAAGATGAAAAAAGAAAAGCGAGTCCTATCCCTAATAAGAGTATAATTATTAATACGAGAAGGAAATCACAGGAACGTCTGTTTTCTTTTTCAACAATAAAGCTACCTGACATCTTACATCCTATTGAATTTTTAATGTAGACAAACTCAAAATAACAAAGAGCCCGCCTAGTATCCAAAACCTGACAACAACTTTATTCTCACTCCATCCACTTAATTCATAATGATGATGAAGCGGAGCCATTTTAAAAACCCGTTTCTTTCTGGTTTTGAAAGAAATTACCTGAATAATAACCGAAAGAGCTTCAAGTACAAAAACACCTCCAACTATCACTAAAAGAATTTCTTTTTTTATAAGAAGCGCTATTACGCCTATAATGCCACCAAGTGAAAGACTTCCAGTATCGCCCATCATAACTTCTGCAGGATGGCTATTAAACCAGAGAAACCCAACCGAAGCGCCTATCAATGCAAATATGAGTACTGTAAGCTCCCCGCTACCTGCTATATAAGGAATTTGAAGATATTGGGCATAGTCAATTCTTCCTGAAAGATATGTTAATATACCAAATGCTATACCTGCCAGAATAACAAGGCCTATTGCAAGACCATCAAGTCCATCCGTAAGATTTACAGCATTTGTCGTTCCTACAAGAATAAGCACCCCAAAAGGGATGTAGAAATACGACAGATCAAGAACAGGAAATTTAAAGAAAGGTATATATAGGAGAGTTGTCTCGCTGCCCCGATTCGCATAGATAAAACAAACAATTATTAAAGAGAGTAAAATTTGTGCAATGAATTTAAAACTTGCTCTAAGTCCTGTAGCATTTCTTTTATATATTTTAAGATAATCGTCTATAAATCCTATTGCACCAAAACCCAGAATAGATGCAATACAAACCCATGTATAAATATTTTTAAGATCCTGCCAAAGCAGTACTGAAATTACAATAGAGAGAATAATTAGAATTCCTCCCATTGTAGGTGTTCCTGATTTAGATTTATGGATATCTGAGATTTCGCCTCTTATTTCCTGACCAAGTTTTTGTTTTCTTAGCCACTCAATCATAGCCTGACCCAGAAAAAGCGATAAAAAGAGTGTTGTAACAGCTGCGTATGCTGCCCTGAAGGAGATATATTGGAATATGTTAAAAAAAGAGATTTTCCCTACAAGAGGTAGAAATATTTCTTTCAGCAATTTACAACCATCCTGTTATTCTTTTTAATAATCTCCAAAAATCTTTCGAGAGCCATACCTCTCGAACCCTTGAGCACAATAAGATCGCCTTCCTTCATGTATGCTAAAAGCGCATCTTTCATCTCTTCAAAATCAGATGACCAGAAAATATATTTCTCTGTTTTTTCCATATTTTTAAAACTTTTCTTAAACTCATTTCCATAAAAGAAAATAGCTCCATCAAAATTTTTAATTGAATAATTTATAATGGAATCATGAATATCATCTGATTTATCCCCCATTTCAAGAATGGATCCCAGCAATATAATTTTTCTCCCTTTCCAGGAAAGCTTGCCTGAAAAATCTACTATTGCTTTTACAGATTCTTTATTTGAGTTATAAGCATCAAATATAATTGTTATATTTCCTGAATAAATTTCTCCGCGTCCAAAAAATGATGCAGCCTGTTCAATACCTTTTCTGATTTTTAAATCAGCAATATTAAGAATTTTTGCCATTTTTATTGCAGCTGCAGCATTTAATAGATTATGTCTACCAATCAAAGAAAAAATTATTTTTTCTTTTTCAAGAAAAATAAAATTACCGTCAAGACCATTATCTTCATATGAAAGATAATCTTTTTGAGTATCAAATCCAAAATAATCTATTTTACTGTTATATTTATCTTTAATAATTTTTGCAAAATCATCTTTTTCATACACAATTCCTTTTTTAAAATTATTATGCGTATGAAATATTTTCATTTTTTCTTCTGCTATTTTTTCTTTTGACCCAAGAAGCCCTATATGAGCAGTTCCGATATTTGTAAGTATTGCATAATCAGGTCTTAATATATCAACAAGAACATCCATTTCTCCTGGATGATTGATCCCCAGCTCGAAAACTCCATACTTATGGTTATCCCTTATATTAAATATTGCAAGCGGAAGCCCTGTTTCGGAATTTAGATTACCTTCATTCATTACAGTTGGAGCATCTTTTTCAAGAATTGCAGCAACAAGCTCTTTTGTTGTTGTTTTTCCGCTGCTTCCGGTTATACCTATAATAGATATATTTTTAAATTTACTTCTGTAATTCTTTGCTAAAGTCTGAAGAGCTTTAAGAGTATCTTCTACAATAATAATAGAAAAACCCGGATCATTTGAAAAATCAGATAGTACACTATGATTTTTTTCTATAACACAGCAAACAGCGCCACTTAAAACTGCATTTTTAATAAAACTATGACCATCTGCTTTTTCCCCTTTTAGAGCAAAAAAGAGCGCACCTTTACTGATTTTTCGAGAATCTATAGATACCGAGGATATATTTTTATCAATTCCTTCTAACAACAGAGTCCCAGCCATCATTGAAGCGGCTTCTTTAATTGTTATAAAATTATATCCATTACTCTGCATCAATTCCCTTCTTCCATAGAAAATTTTATAATTACTGCCTGGCCTGGTTTTTGTATGCTTAAATCTGAATTTTCTTCAACTATTTTTTTTACTCTTCCAGGAGAACTATAGACAGATATCGCTGCAAGCATCTTTTTATTTTCTTCAAACCATTCTTTTTGTTCATATTCATGATTTCTGATTTCAGCGTTTATTCTTTCATATTTAAATCCCTGCCATGAATTTAAAAATATTAAAACAGGCAAGGTTATAACTAATATTGCAATTAAAATCTTTTTACTATTACTCATAATTCATTGACCTTTTGTATTACACGCAACTTGGAACTTCTTGAAGCATGGTTTTCCTCTATTTCTCCATCTTCAGGAGTAACAGGTTTTCGTGTGAGAATTTCCGCAACTTTAACGCCTCTACAATTACATATCGGCGTTTCAGGAGGGCATATACACTCTCTTGCTAACTCTTTGAAATAATGTTTTACAATCCTGTCTTCCAGAGAATGAAATGTTATTACTCCAATTTTTCCACCTATTTTTAACACTGAAACCGCTGCTTTAAGAGCCTCTTTTAGCCTTGCAAGTTCGCCATTTACAGCTATACGCAGTGCCTGGAATGTCCTTGTTGCAGGGTGAATTCTGCCATGTCTATATGAAACAGGCACAGCATTCCATATGATTTCAGCAAGTTCATCACTTTTTTCTATTTGGTTATTTTTTCTCTCTTTTACAATTGCTTCAGCAATAGATCTGGAATATCTTTCTTCACCATATTCAAAAATAATTTTTGTAAGTTCTCTTTGGGGATAGCTATTTACAATATCCGCAGCTGAAATTTCAAGATCATTTTCAAGCCTCATATCAAGCTTTTCACTGTTTCTAAATGAGAAACCTTTTTCAGCTTTTTCATAATGAAATGAAGATATACCAAGGTCAAAAAGGATTCTGTCCGGTTTTTCAAGATTTAGCGGATAATTTTTAAAAAATATATTAAACCACTCATTATAAAAAATTACCTGATCTTCATAATGCTCAAGCCTTTTCTTTGCAATATCCAGTATATTGATGTCAGCATCAAGGCAAATAATGTTAAGATCAGGATAATTCTTTAAAAACCATTCGGAATGCCCCCCCTCCCCTGTGGTGGCATCCACAATTAATTGACCAGGTTTATCAGGTTTTAAAAATGAGATAACTTCATTTTTCATGACAGAGTAGTGAGTTATTTCCATCAATTCATTAAACTGAGACAATTTTTCCAAGCTCCTCTGCAGCATTTTGAAAGTCTGCCTCATTTTCCTCCCAGTATTTCTGATAAACTTCCTGGTCCCACACCTCAATATGATTGTTGATTCCCAGAATTACACATTCTTTTTTAAATTCAGCAAAAGCTCTAAGTGCGGGTGCGATGATTATTCTTCCAGCTTTGTCTATTTCTGTTTCATGAGCAGGGGCAATAATCCTGCGCTGGATCATTCTTGCTTTTGACTGAAGAATCGAAGTAGCGGACATGATCTGCTGAGATACCCTTTTCCATTCCTCTACAGGAAATAGCCATAAACATTTATCAACACCTCTTGTTAATACAATGGTATCGCCACCTATAGCAGCTCTTAGCTTTACAGGTATCATTATGCGCCCTTTTTCATCGATATTATTGACAAATTCTCCGCTTAACACCACTTTCACCTATTTTTTTCCACTTTTTACCACATTCTTATAATATAGTAATAAATTCAGATGTCAACTTTGTTTTTTTATCATAATAAAAAAAGAGTGATTTATAGAGTATAAATACTTAACAAATTTTAAGTATGGAGTAGAAAACAGTTTATTTCTACTATAATTTGATATGAAATATGATACTAAGGAAATAATTTATCCTGAGGGAGACAGACAGGAAATATCTCATACCCTATATATCAATCAAATTGTTGATATAAATGGCTATCCTCTTAGCTTACCTGTAAAAACTTCAAAAATGATAGCATATAAGGTATATAGAAAAAGTACGCAGGAAACCAGAAATGAGGTTATTACAACCTTTTTTCTTCAACAACTGACTGTTTGGGAGCTAGAGGGGCTTTTATAGAGATATTTTCGAAATATCCAGTTACTTGTATGGACATATATATTGACGCAAGTCATTGCAGTTTAGTGTGGGGATGGCAATATTATTTCTAATTTAAAAAAATTCTGTAATCTATATCTGGAAAAAGATTGTTCTTTTTTTCAATACTGGTAAGCCATTCAGTATCTACTGTATTTCTGCACAGATTATCATAAATCATAAGAAAATTATGGATATGCTCTTTGATCCGTTTCTCTGCATAAGGCTTTGCAATCCCTGTTTTTATAATAAATGGCCAATCAGAACTTTGTGAAAGGAGGATTTCTCTTGCTGCCTGGTTAAGCACTCTCTCTTTTAATCCAGTTTCATTAGGAAATCTTTTTACAAGCTCAGTCATTTTTTCGACAATTGTGTGAACATGTTTATAGACCCAATGGTTACTGCCGCTGCACCATATATTTGCATACCCATTATTCCCCCAGCTCGCAAATGAAAGCTTATGCTTAGGGCTTGCAGGATACTTCTCCAGATAATTATCAGCAAATATAGTTGAAATTTCCTCTTTTTTTTCAGCAGCAAGTCTAAAGACTTTTTCAAGCCAGGAAATTCCCTCATACCACCAGTGCCCAAAAATCTGAGCATCGCAAAAACAACCTATTACAGGCGGCCTATCCATATATCTTGAAAGTTTTTTTATATTTTTAATCTGATTATAAATAAAATTTTCAGCATGCTCACTTATTTTTACTTCAGCTACAGAAGGGTCATATACCTTTTTTTCTTCTTTAGGCTTACCTGTATTTGCATAATATTTGAATCCAGTGCTTATTCTCCTGCCATCTTTATAAATAAAATTTCCAAGATATTTTTCAGTCATCTCAAATCCAATATCCCTGTAGAATTCCCTATAAGCATAATTACCAGGATATCCTTCATCATATGACCATAATGCATTTGAAGACTTAATATCTCTGCAAAATGCATTTATACCTGGCTCCGGAGAAACAGGAGCGTAAATGCCATATTTTGGCAGTTCATCAGATAGCAAAAATGAATGCGCTGCCGAGAAAAAGTATTTTATATTATTTGATTTTAGTATTTTTTCTACTCCAGGTGCATATCCAAGCTCAGGAAGAAAAAAGCCATTTGGTTCTTTACCAAAAATTCTGCTATGTGAGATTACAGCTGTTTGAATCTGCGCTTCAAGCACATTATGATAATCCATATAAAATGGCAAAAATGCATGTGTTGCAGAAGAAGTAATTATTTTTATCTTCCCTTTTTTTTCAAGTTCTTTAAATCCTTTAAGGATATTGCATTTATAACTCTCAACAAAATTATGATAATTTAACTGATTTGCAGAATGATACATTTTTGCAAGTTTGTTAAAAACAGGATCGAACATAGTTCTTTTAATTTCTTTTTCCCCCAGATCGATCCTGTCCTGAAGATACTCAACATATCTTTCCTGGAGAAGCTCATCCGAAAGCATTGCAGCAAGCGTAGGTGAAATAGAGATTGTAACGCAAAATGGGACATTATCACTATCAAGAGAATTGAAAGCTCTTAACATTGGCAGATATGTTTCTGAAATTGCTTCATAAAGCCATGCTTCTTGAATAAATTTTTCATAATTTGGATGTCTTACAAAGGGGAGATGCGCATTTAAAGCAAACATTAAATATCCGCCCTGCATTGTTAAGCCCCTCCGGATTTTTTTTCAAAATCATTATCATTAAAATATTTATCATCTGTAAAAGAGATGATTCTTTGCGGTATTAAATCTGTGTCCTGAGACATATTTTCATCAAAGCTATCAAATCCTGCCAATAAAATTATATCTTCATTTATAAGAGCATAATCTGTATTTACATCTTCAATAGTTTTTGAAGGACTTGTTATTACATTTGAAGTACATAATATTTTCTCTTCCCCATACATAAAAAGAATTATTTTAATATAGTAACTGGCATTTTTGTGGGGCAGGTTTATATACCAGTTATCATCTTTTATTTTTATTGGAATATCAAAAAAAATTGAAGAATTTTTATCTTCTTTTTCATTGAGTTCTTCATAAACTCTTAAAAATAGTTTTTCCTGCTTTGATGTGTTTGCGTAGATCATGCGGTCTTTTTCAGAAAAGTCCCAATAAGCATAGGCAAGAAGGGGCTCTACCTGCATTAAATGAACTTTGGATTCATTATATGTTTCAGGTATAGGATAATCTGCTATATCCTGGGATACGATTTCTTCATCCCGGAATATATCATATTTTTTTTCTTCACCTCTTATTATAATATTAT
>Ga0123353_10000937_pt1 | contig 35636 bp, 31 predicted proteins | sample TergutLab28metaG_3_FD_92763 | JGI IMG/M metagenome (GOLD analysis project Ga0123353, IMG submission 92763) | Labiotermes labralis P3 segment gut microbial communities from Petit-Saut dam, French Guiana - Lab288 P3 | ecosystem: Host-associated > Arthropoda: Insects > Digestive system > Gut ... | reverse complement strand
GTGCCTGCCGCCGCCGCGAAAAGTGTCGCCAAAAAAACAGCGCCCGCGGGAATTCCCGTCAGGGCGAGCATTGCCGGGTTGACGAACATGATGTAGGCCATGGCGAAAAAGGTCGTGACGCCTGCGAGAATTTCCGTGCGGACATTGATGCCGTTCTCTTTCAGCCGGAACATGATGATTCCCCCTCTATTAATTTTATTACCAGCAAGAATATTATACCATTTGCGGGCGGGGCTTGTCAAATGCCCGGCCGCAGAAAATGAGGGGGCGCTGTTAGTAGTTTCTATTGAAAGTGTATAAAACGCACAGAGGCCCCGCCGCGCCCGCCGCAAATCCCCGCGAAAATTTCCCGCCCTGGCTAAATTTGTCTTGCATTTGCGCGCGGGATGTGCTATAATACCCCCTGATAAACGCGGGCGTAGTTTAGTGGCAAAACAGCAGCTTCCCAAGCTGCGGTTGCGGGTTCGATTCCCGCCGCCCGCTCCATATTTTTTATAAAACCGGAGGAGGCCCAATGAAAGAGATTTTTGTTGCGGGCAAAACTTTGCCGGAAGCATATCATAAGGCGATCCTGGCACTATACAGCGAGGGGGACGTCGTATCCTGCAACGACTGGAATCAGCAGCAAAAAGAGGTTTCGATGACGTATGTTGTGGAAAACCCGCTGGAAGAGCCGATGATCAGCAGGCTGTATATCGGCGGGTTTTATGAGCTGCAGCAGTATGTCATGGAGGTGCTGGACGGCATCCTGGACTTCAAAATCGGAGAAGGCGCCTGCTGGGAATATACATACCACGACAGGCTTGTCAATTACGACGGGTTCAACCAGGTGGAGTTTATCGTCGGCGAGCTTGAGAGGAACAGCGACACAAGGCGGGCCGTCGCAAGCATCCGGGATAACAAAATCGATCCTTTCAACGCGGACCCCGCCTGCCTGCAGCATATGCAGTTTTTCGTCCGCGGCCATAAATTGCACTGCAAGGTGCTCATGCGCAGCAATGACGCCACGGAAGCCAGCTTTATGAACGCGTTCGCTTTTATTATGCTGCAAAAATCCATAGCGGAGCGGCTGGGGATCGGGATCGGCAGCTATACCCACAGGGCGAACAGCTTCCACTGTTATGAAAAAGATTTCAAGCTGCTGGACCAATATGTAGACGGCATCCAAAACAAATCGATGGATGAAATTACATACAGCTACAATGATTTTTATCGGGAGCTGATGGAGGAGAGCATAGAGCAGATCCAGGAGGCCGTGAGAAAGCTGAAAGAGCAAGCCGCGTAGGAACGATTTATATACTTAATATGCCGCGCCGGAGGCAGTCTGCCTCCGGCGCTGTTTTTTTCATTCGTCTTCGCCTATATAGCCGTACATCCTGCCCAGCCAGTAGCCGAACAGATAGTCGTGCCCGTTGAATTCCCAGGCCGTATCCTCGGGCCTGCCGTCCGCCTCCTCCAGATAGGGGTTCTGCACCCAGGCGGACCAGTCCTTCTTGCGCCGGTCGATGGGGATGGGCATGCCGTCCGCCGGTTCGGGCGAGCGCGGGGCGGGGTCGTAGGCGAAGCCGAACAGTTTTTCGTATTCCGCTATGGTGTCCGGATTCCATTTCATGCGCAGGGGGAACAGGCGCAGGGTTTCCGTGGCCAGCACGGGCACGCCCTCCTCGCCGTCGTCAAAATATTTCCGGAAGACGTAGTTGTAGATCGGCGTCCCCGTCACGCGTATGCCGTGATAGATGGGGTCGGCCGCCCAGAAGATCTTGATGGCCCCCGCGATCATGTCCTTCATGCTGTCGGATATGCCGCTGATGCTGTTGCGGAAGCGGTGCTCCATGTGCTCATAGGGGGTCATGCCGTTGGGCAGAGTGATCTCCTCGCCGCTGTAGCCCCGGGAGAGCACGCGCAGGCCCTGGAGGTAGAGCGCGTAGAGGGCCGGGTCCTTCTCCAGCTCCAGCAGGGGGAGCAGCTCCATGATGTGCATGACGTTGTCGCTGTGGTTGGAGGAGCCCGGGGGCACGGGCATCCAGGCGCACACGGTGTAGTCCGCCAGCCGGTCCTCCACGGCGATTTTGCGGTAGAGCTCGCCATATGTGGGATCCCCGGTGACGTATTCGGCGATTTTCAGGTGCTGCAAAAGCAGCAGCCCGTGGAGGTGCTCCTCCGCGATCAGGTGTTCCACCGTGTAGTTCCCCCACACGGTCATCTCCCCGTCGATATCGATGATGCGCATCCCGTTTTCGATCAGCGCGTCCACCAGCTCAGCCACGCAGCGGGCGATCACCGCCTTCTCGGCCTTGTCCGCCGCGAGCCTGTAGGCGTAGTAGAATCCGAAGAACACGCCGTCCATCTGGTCTGTGGAAACGTCGCCGTTCCAGCGCACGCCCTGCGCCTCGTTGACATGCCAGTCGTGGCCGCCCTCCATAAAGTCGGGGTTGTCCAGGGGCCAGAAGGCCCTCGCCAGCAGCCCCTTTTTGCCGCTGACATGGCAGAGCCTATCCAGGCCCCGCAGCAGCAGGGAGACCGTCTTTTTGTCCTCAGGGTCGCCCGTGGCGGCGTATTTGAACGAGAACGCGGCGGTCATCATGCCCGTCATATAGGCGTCATCGGGCATGTTGTAGGCGATAAAGGGGAACTCCGGGGTGGGGTGCTTCAGCTTGCACAGCATCTGCCCCTCCAGGCAGAAACGGGAGAACAGGTCGTGCTCGAAGAGCTCGGCCTTTTTGCGCATGGTCAATGCATTCATCGGTAACGGTCCTTTCATGTAATATAATACATATTTATTATATATGTTTTTACGGGAAAGTCAACAGGATTCACGGCGTATTTCTCTTGACTTTGTTCCCGGCGCTGTATATAATATCCATACAGGATATACGGCTTCACTTCGCTGACAAATTAAATTTACAGGAGGAGCTACCATGGCAGGAAAGTTTTGCCCGCAGTGCGGCGCGCCTCTGGCCGCCGGCACAAAGTTTTGCGAGGGCTGCGGCGCGCCGCTGCAAGCCCAGGAGGCGCAGCCGGTTGCCGCGCAGCCCGCGGTTACTTACGCCCCGCCGCCGCCGGCCCCCTATGCGCCACCGCCCCCGGCCCCCTATACCGCATCCCAGCAGCCCGAGCCCGCGTATTACGCTCCGCAGCCCATAGCGGCGCCCGCGCCCGCGGCGGCAGCCAAAAAGCCTCTCTACAAAAAATGGTGGTTCTGGCTGATCGCCGGTGCGGCGCTGCTGGTTGTCATCATCATCGCGGCCTCCGGCGGGACGAACGCGAAGCAGGAGGACCTGCTCAATTACCTCAACCAGGAGCTGCCCAGGGCCGCGGGCATCGAAAGCCAGGTCGTCAGCAGCTTCGAGGGTGTAACGGGCGAGAATTACACGGACGACGACACGATGCTGAAGGCCCTGCGCGACGAGGTGATTCCGGCATCCAAACGGCTTATCGAGGCGGTGGAGGCCATCGTTCCGGCGGAGCAGGAGCTCAGGGACATCCACAAAATTTATGTGGACGCGGTCAAGCTGCAGGACGTGGCCTTCGCGATGTATGTGACGGCGCTTGAGCAGCAGGATAGGGATATCGTCGAAAGGGCCAATGACAAGCTGAGCGCGGGCGTCGCCGGAAAGGAAGACTACGTGGCGAAGCGCTTGGCCTACGCGACGGCCAACGGCGTGACGATATCATAGTCAAACAGCAGGAGGGACCCACCATGCCAAACACCTTTTGCACCGAGTGCGGCGAACCCATCGCCGCCGATGCGGTATTCTGCACCGAGTGCGGCGCCACATTGCAGCCCCAGCAGGCGCAGAGCGCGCCGCAGCCGCAGGCCCCCATACAGCAGAAAAAGCCCCTGGCCAAGGGGGCAAAAATCGGGATCGCCTGCGTTGCGGTCATCCTGGCATTGGCCGGCCTGTATGCCCTGGGCACTGCCGACAACAGACCGAATACGCCCCCGGACCGGACCGGCGCATACACCACGAAGCGCGGCCAAAACTCCGGCGGCGCGAACCTCGAGGAGATGCTCAGCAGCGGCCAGGCGGTGCAGTATGAGCGTGTGGCCTGCATGGATAAGGGGCTGGGCTGCGAGGCCATGCGCTCCATCGCCCCCAGGGGCTGGAGGCCCCTCGGCGAGGTGGGCTGGGTGATCCAGAGCGGCGCGGCCCCCGCTATCGTCGATTTCGCCATCCTCTCGCCCGACGAGAAAGCCCGCGCGGGCTATGTCAACCCCTTTTCGTATGTGCAGCCCGACCAGACCTTCGGCCAGGCCGTGGAGGGGCAGTGGTCCGGCGAGAACACGTGCCCCGTCAAGCTCTATCAGAACGCGGAAACCTACGCCCAGGAGTATTTCAAGCAATACTTCAGCCTGGGCAGCGTGCAGCTGGTGGAGTCGAAGCCCGCCGCGGGCGACACGGCGAAGGCCCTGGAGGAGTACCGGGCGTACCTTGAAAAGACGATGAAAGAGCAGACGGCGCAGGTAAACTATATGATGGAGCAGCAAGGCACATTCATGAGCTTTGAACACTTCATCGAAGCGGCGGAGGTCGTGATGCGCTTTACCCTGGAAGGCGTGCCCTGCAAGGCGGTGGCCTTCGTGACCATCCATTCGATGGTAACGACCACCCAGTCGAATCTCGCGATCATAGGCCCGATGACGACGCAGTCGATTTTATGGAACACCGGGCCGGTGGGCTTCCGCTACTACATCGCCGAGGAGAGCGAATTCGACAAGCACGCGCCGGCGGCGGAGATGTTCTTCCAGAACCTGGTCACCAACGAGCAGTGGGGGACGGTCGTTCAGCAGGTGTCCGCCAAGCTGTTCCAGGAAAGCATGGAACGGACCGCCGAGGCGGCCAAGGCGATGCTGGATAGCCAGATCCAGCAGAGCAAAACCCTGATCCGGCAGAGCGAGCAGAATTATTCCCGCTACTCCGGCGGCAGCGAATACAGCAGCAGGGTGATGGACGGCTGGAACAACGTGATCACAGGGCAGGATTATTTCGAGACCTCCGACGGCGGCTACACCAAGCTGGACAACAGCTACAGCTACACCTACTCCAACGGCAGCGACTTCGTGCAGTCCAACAGCATGCTGGATATGCCCTACGGCTGGGATGTGGTGCAGGGCAGAACGATGATCAACTGAGCCGGAAGGTTTTGCGGTGGGCAGGGCAGGGCCCCAGGCGCGCCAGGGCCTCGTAATGCGCCGGCGTGGCGTAGCCCTTGTGCCGGGCGAAGCCATAGCCGGGGTACTCGGCGTCCAGGGCCTCCATGGCGCGGTCGCGGGCCACCTTGGCCAGGATGGAGGCCGCCGCAATGCTGGCGCAGCGGGCGTCCCCGTGGACGACGGTTTCGCAGGGGATCGCCAGGAACGGGTACTGGTTGCCGTCGATGAGGGCGAAATCGGCGGGCGCGTCCAGAGCCTCCACGGCGCGGCGCATGGCCAGCAGGGCCGCGCGCAGGATGTTGGTCCGCTCGATCTCCTCCACCGTGGCGAAGGCGACGGCCCAGCTCACCGCCCGGGCCTGTATCAGTCCGGAGAGCTCTTCCCGCTTTTTTTGCGTGAGCTGCTTCGAGTCGTTCAGGCCCGGCAGATCATATTGCGCCGGGAGGATCACCGCCGCGGCGCAGACGTCCCCGGCCAAAGGGCCGCGCCCGGCCTCGTCCACGCCGCACACCCGGGCGAAGCCTTCGGTTATGTATTGGTTTTCAAACGATTCAAATGGCATGGGTTAAGTATAGCACATTTTGCCGGTGGACGCAAGGTTGACTTTTACATCTTTCGTGTGTTTGCGCACGGGTTTTCGGTAGCCGTCAGGATCGCCCCCAATGGAGCGAAGCGGAATGACTGGGGGAGATGTCGCAGCGACCCGACAGGGTCGAAACGCGACAGAGGGGGTAAAAAAGCATATTACCCAAAAATCCATGAAAGCCCGCCTGCATTTTTTGCACGCGGGTTTTCCAAAATATTTTATATAATCATTTACAAGCGCGGTATTGTTTGGTATAATAACATTTGGTGCAACAACAAAATGCAAGAAATCTTGCAAGCTAAGGAGGAACCTATGGCACGTAAAACAAAAACCATGAAGGGCAACCAGGCGGCGGCCTACGTCTCCTATGCCTTCACCGAGGTGGCGGCAATCTACCCCATCACCCCCTCCAGCGATATGGCGGAGGAAACGGACGCCATGTCCGCTTCCGGCGCGCTGAATATCTTCGGGCAGAGGGTGAAGGTCTGCGAGATGCAGAGCGAGGCCGGCGCGGCGGGAGCGGTGCACGGCTCCCTGGCGGCCGGGGCGCTCACCACCACCTATACCGCCTCCCAGGGCCTGCTGCTCATGATCCCCAATATGTACAAGATGGCGGGCGAGCTGCTCCCCGGCGTCATCGACGTCTCCGCCCGTTGCGTGGCCAGCCACGCGCTGAATATCTTCGGCGACCACAGCGACGTCTACGCCTGCCGCCAAACGGGCTACGCGATGCTGTGCTCCGGCAACGTGCAGGAGGTCATGGACCTGGGGGCGGCGGCGCACCTCAGCGCCATCAGGGGCCGCGTGCCGTTTCTGCACTTCTTCGACGGCTTCCGCACCTCCCACGAGGTGCAGAAGATCGAGGCCTGGGATTACGGCGAGCTGAAGGACATGACCGACACGGACGCCGTGGACGCCTTCAGGGCGCGCGCCTTGAATCCGGAGCACCCCGTGCTGCGCGGCTCGGCCCAAAACCCGGATATCTTCTTCCAGGCGCGCGAAGCCTGCAACCCCTACTATGACAGCGTCGTGGGCGTGACGGAGGGCTACCTCCACGAGATCAACCGCCGCATCGGGACGAACTACCAGCTCTTCAACTATTACGGCGCGCCCGACGCCGAGCGGGTAATCATCGCCATGGGCTCCGTCTGCGACACGATTGAAGAAACCATCGACTATTTGAACGCCCGCGGCGAAAAAGTAGGCCTGATCAAAGTGCGGCTCTACAGGCCCTTCAGCGCCAAGCACCTCCTAAGCGCCCTGCCCTCCTCCGTGAAAAATATTTCTGTATTAGACCGCACGAAGGAGCCCGGCTCCCTGGGCGAGCCCCTCTGGCTGGACGTCTGCGCGGCCCTGCGCGGCACGCGGTTCAAGGATATCCCCGCCTACGGCGGACGCTACGGCCTTGGCTCCAAGGACACCAACCCGGCCTGCATCCTGGCGGTCTATAAAAATATGATCGCGGCGGAGCCCAAAGAGCGCTTCACAATCGGCATCGACGACGACGTGACCTTCCTCTCCCTGCCCCTGGACGACCACGCCGACACCTCCCCCGAGGGCACCTACAGCTGCAAATTCTGGGGCTTGGGCGGCGACGGCACGGTCGGCGCCAACCAGGACGCCATCAAGATCATCGGCGACAACACCGATATGTACGCCCAGGGCTATTTCGCCTATGACAGCAAGAAGACCGGCGGCATCACGATCTCCCACCTGCGCTTCGGCAAAATGCCCATCAAGAGCACGTATTATATCAACAAGGCCGATTTCGTGGCCTGCCACAACCCCAGCTATGTGGATAAATACGACATGCTGAAGGACTTGAAGCCCGGCGGCACCTTCCTGCTCAACTGCGGCTGGGATTTAGACCAACTGGACGAAATCCTCCCCGGGGCGATGAAGCGCACTCTCGCGCGCAACAGCATAAAATTCTACACCATCAACGCCACCAAACTGGCCGAAGAACTCCTCAGGGATGGCCGCCGGACCAACACGACGCTGCAATCCGCCTTCTTCAACCTCACCGGCATCCTTCCGGAGGAGCAGATCATCGGCCTGATGAAGGGCGCCGTGACCAAAAAATTCAGCGCCAAGGGCGAGAGCGTGGTCAAATCGAACCACGCCGCCATCGACGCGGGCTACAACGCCGTGGTGAAGATCGACGTCCCTGCCGCCTGGGCCGACGCCGGGGATACCCCCGTGGAGATCGAGGTCGCCTGCGGCAGGGAGGACCTGCGCAGGTTCGTCATCGACGTGCTGCACCCCGTCAACGCCCAGAAGGGAGACGCCCTGCCGGTATCCACCTTCGCGGCTGCCGCCGACGGCACCTTCCCCCAGGGCAGCGCGGCCTACGAAAAGCGCGGCATCGCCATCGACGTGCCCGTGTGGCGCCCGGAAAACTGCATCCAGTGCAACCGCTGCGCCCTGGTGTGCCCCCACGCCGTGAACCGCCCCTCCGCCCTCACGCAGGACGAGCTGGCCGCCGCCCCCGCCGCCATGAAGAGCAAGAATTTCAACGGCATGCCGGGCCTCAAATTCTGCATGGCCTTTTCCGTGATGGACTGCATGGGCTGCGCCCAGTGCGCCAACGTTTGCCCGGGCCTGAAGGGCAACAAGGCCCTCACCATGGCCCCCCTGGCCACCCAGCTGGAGCAGCAGGAGGTGTTCGATTATGCCGAGGCCCTGCCGAAGAAGGACGAAGTCCTGGCGAAATTCAAGGCGGGCACGGTCATCGGCAGCCAGTACCGCACGCCGCTGCTGGAGTTCTCCGGCGCCTGCGCGGGCTGCGGCGAGACCCCCTACGCCAAGCTGGCCACCCAGCTCTACGGCGAGCGCATGTATATCGCCAACGCCACTGGCTGCTCCAGCATCTGGGGCGGCAGCGCGCCCAGCACGCCCTACACCGTCAACGGCGAGGGCAGGGGCCCCGTGTGGGCCAACAGCCTCTTCGAGGACAACGCGGAATACGCCTATGGCTTCCTGCTGGCGAACCAGGCGGCGCGGGGGCGCTTGGCCGCTCTGACGCAGCAACTCATCGCCGTGGGCTATGCCTGGGACGGCCTGAAAGCCGCGGGCCAGGCCTGGCTGGATACCCTGAACGACGGCGAGCAAAATCCCGCTGCCGCCCGCGCCTATACCGCGGCCCTGGAGGACGGCCTCGACGTGGACCTCACCGGCACCCAATGGGAAGCGGAATGGCTGGCCAACAATAAAGTCTGCAAGTGCGAGGCCTGCGACCTCGCGCGTGAAATTCTGAAAGACAAAGACTTCCTGGTCAAGAAGAGCGTGTGGGCCTTCGGCGGCGACGGCTGGGCCTACGACATCGGCTTCGGCGGCCTGGACCACGTCATCGCCCAGAACGAGGACATCAACCTCCTCGTCTTCGATACCGAGGTCTATTCCAACACGGGCGGGCAGGCGTCGAAAGCCACGCCCACCGGCGCGGTGGCTAAGTTCGCCGCGGCGGGCAAGGAGGTCAAGAAGAAGGATCTGGCCCAGATCGCCATGAGCTACGGCTACGTCTACGTGGCCCAGGTGGCCATGGGGGCGGATTACGCCCAGTGCGTCAAGGCCTTCATGGAGGCCGAAGCCTACCCCGGCCCCAGCATCGTCATCGCCTACGCGCCCTGCATCAACCACGGCATCAAGGGCGGCATGGGCAACGGCATGGCCGAGATGGACGCCGCCGTCAAGGCGGGCTACTGGCATTTATTCCGTTTCGACCCGCGCCGCCGCGAAGCGAGTCTAAACCCCTTCCAGCTCGACAGCAAGGCCCCCAGCGCCAGCTACCGCGCGTTCATCGAAAGCGAGGTGCGCTACAGCTCCCTCAAGCGCGCGTTCCCGGATAAGGCCGACACCCTGTTCGATTTGAGCGCGCAGCAGGCGGCGGATAAGTGGGCGCACCTGGAGAGGATGCAGAGGATTTACGGCACGGAAGAACAGCCCGTAGGGTAGGGACTCGCCGTAGGCGACACGGCCGAAGGGAGGCGCCAGCCGCCCGGGGTATAACACAAACAAAACCGCCGCTCCAGATGGGGCGGCGATTTTTTGCAAAAATTTTGTTAATTATTGTAATTTGTCTTCAAAAAAAGCTTGACAAGCCTACTGATATCTGCTATAATTAATCTAGTCTAGGTGCGTTGTAAGATTTTGTCATCTTCTAAGTGAAAATAGATATACTTCCCATTTTTAAGCGATGAATAATTGTATAGAATAGTATCATACCAAAGCTTTTTTTCATATAATTGTATACAGGAACGAGAGGAGATGGCTAGTACATGGCAATTAAGGAAGTGCCCAATTATGTCGATGAAATAAGGGCAAAGCTAAAAAATGATAACAAATATGTGCCGCAGAAGGATTTAGAATGGGCCGTAGATGTGATTTTACGGCATAATAATTGCCCGGATTGGCCTATTGACGCACAAAAACTGGCCGAGAATCTGGGTTTTGATATATATGAGACAATATTTCCAAAAGGAACGATTGGCGCAATGGTAGACGCCGGCGAGCCTATTGGCGACATTAAATCTCTTCGTTATATTCTTACAGATAAGCAATCTGATATTCTTCGGAAAATCGGAACAATTGCGCATGAATTGGGGCATTTTTTTATAGATTGTGATGGGGAGCACGAGTTTTATGAGACAAGGCCTCTTAATTTGTACAAAATTGACCCTCAAAAAAAGATTAAGGAAGAAAATGCCAATCGTTTCAAGGATGCGTTATTGATGCCGGAAAACTCTTTGAAAGCTTTTGTGAATGGCCGTAAAGGCAAACGTTGGGGTGATGTTCTTCAGGAAATTAAATATAATTTCGTTGTCCCCAGCCACACTGCACGTGAAAGGCTGGAACAGATGATGAACGAAACTATTAATGATGAAGATCGCTGTAGAGGAGTGTGAGTATCGTGAGTGTGAGTGATGCTGAAAAAAAGGCTATAGCGGATGCTACTCGTAGCGCTACGCCCAGTGAGAACTACACTTCTCTATATCCTGCAGCAATCAGTGCAATGGAAGTGCAAATCCAAAGATTATTTGGTCATCATATTGATAACTATCAACAAACTGCTAGACGAAAAAGGCAGCACAAAAAGGCCTTTTTCGTCATTGCTATTATTGCTTGGCTATTCCTTACCCTCATCCCTGCTTGTCTCATCTTTTTGACAATTCAGAATCCCTCTATGAACGACTCCGTGAATATTGGTATAGCCATTGGTGGCTTTGCGGAAATTCTCACATCAACAATTGCTATACCATTAGTCATCGCGAATTATCTATTCAATAAAGAAGAAGATACAGCACACGTGCAGCTTGTTGATAAAATGCTGGTACATACACAAGATCTTATCAAAACGGAAAAAGCCAAATAGGCATAATATAGAATAGCCCAAGCCGCCGCTCCGTTTGGAACGGCGGTTAATCTTCAGCCGTTTGCGGCGCAAAACCCTGCGGCAGCCGTCAGGATCGCCCCGATGGAGCTAGCGTCTCCTACGGAGCCGCAGGCGGAATGACTGGGGGAGATGTCGCCGCCCGAAGGGCAGATTCGCGACAGAGGGGGTAAAAAGAGAGGGGGCAAAAGGCGATTTTCCCCCTTGCATTTCCCTCTCCCATGCTATATACTATACATAAGAACAAGAGAGGAGTGTTACCAATGAGAATGAAAAAACGCATCGCGCTGTGCCTGGCGGCGGCGCTCATGGCGGCGCTTTGCGCCTGTGTGCAGATCGCGCCGAAGCAGGAAATCACCGGCGTGAACACCGGCGAGACCACCTCGGGGCCCGACGAGGCGCAGATCACGACGCAGGACGCGACGCAGGGCGCAACGGCGCAGGCCGCCGCGACGACCCGGGAATGGGACTGGGACGGCCGGAAAATCCCGATCGCCAAAACGAACATCGTCACCAAGGACACGGCGGACTACCCGGCGTTCCTGGAAACCATGGCGCTGGGCTGGCTCGCGGAGGAAAGCCGCCCCATCGCCAACAGCATTATCGTGCAGAGGCAGGAGAGCTACCTGGACGTGTTCTACCGGGTGTTTTACGCCGCCTACCCGGATTTCAAGAACGAAATCAGCGGCCTCGGCGCGGACGCGATCCGGCACTTCTACCTGCAGTGTTCCAACGAGGCGCGTGACATGCCGCGCGTGCCGAATTCGCTGTACGGAAGCGACTCCGTAGAGAACTACGAGCACGAGTCCTTTCACTACAGGGCGCAGGTCTATGCCGTGGAGACCGCCGGGGACTACCTCTCGGTGATTTTCTTCTATGATTACTACGGCGGCGGCGCCCACGGGGACCAGGGGAAATTCGCCGACGTGTTTGAGCTGAAGACAGGCCAAAGGCAGGAGTTCGGCGAGCTGGTGCATATTCCCACCTACTACGGCGTCATCAACACCCTGGCGGAGGAATACCTGCGCAAAGAGAATATCGAGCCCTTCGATCCGTTCGATATCCGCGAAAACGAGCCGTCCAGCTTCCGCATGACGAAGGATGCCTACGTGCTGATCTACAACCCCTACGACATCGCGTCCTACGCCGACGGCATCATCGAGATTCCGCTCCCCTATACATCTTTTTGGGAATAATCGAGACAGCGCCGCATTCCTTGCACAAATTCAAGATATGCCTTATGAATCACATCCTCCTCTGCCAGGCGGGTGTGATTCATTTCATTCCAGCAGTCAAACAGAACTCAGCCATGCAAGTCTATACAATTATCGGCTGCCGTCAGGATCGCCCCCGTGAGCCGCTTGCCGGCGAACGCACTGGGGGAGATGCCGCCGCCCGCAAGGGCTGACCGGCGGCAGAGGGGGCCCATCCCCCCTTCATAAACGCCAGCAGCCCCCAGCTGCACAGCATGCTCGTCCCCCCGCGCGAGAGGAACGGCAGCGTCACGCCGGTCAGGGGCAGCAAATCCGTGATGCCGAAAATGTTCAGGCTGGCCTGGATCAGCAGCAGCCCCGCCGCGGATACCGAGGCGATGGCGTAAAAGCTGGAGCGGGCCTGCTTCGCGCCGCGCAGCGTGTGGGCGGCGAAGACCACATAGCACAGCGGCACGAGGAACGCCACGACCATGCCCAGCTCCTCGCACACTAGGCCGAAGACCAGGTCGGTGGAGGCCGCGAAGACCCCCCGCAGCCTTCCATTGCCCAGGCCGAGGCCGAACAGGCCCCCGGAGGAGGAATAGATCAGCACCCGGGTCTGCTGGTAGCCCATGCCGTGGGGATCCTCCCACACATGGCGGTAGACCGAAAAGCGGTTGGTGACGTAATCGCTGAAGAGGAGGACCAGGGCCGCCGCCATGAGCGCAGCCGCGCAGACCAAGGCGATGGCCCGCAGATCCCCGGAGCGCAGGAAGGCGATGAGCAGGAAGGTCAGGAAGAAGATGAGCGCGGCGCCGAAATCCCGCATATAGAACAGCGCCGCCACGCAGGCCATGGCGAAAATCAGGTAGCGGGTGATGCTCTGCGTGCGCTGGAGGCGGTCCAGGGTGGCGGCCCCCACGAAGACGAAGGCCAGCTTCACCAGCTCCGAGGGCTGGATGGAGAACCCGCCCAGGGTGATCCAGTTGCGCTGCCCGCCGACCACCGTGCCCAGCGCCAGGTTCGCCGCCAGCAGCGCCCCCGCCGCGACCGCCACCGCCGGGCGCAGCTTCATGGCCCGGCCGGGGTCGGCGGTCATCCACAGCAGCGCGGCGTATACCAGCAGGCCCCCGCCGACGGCCGCCGCCTGCTTCCAGGCGAATTCCGGCGAGAAGCTGCCGCACACCGCCAGGCCGATGCCGGAAAGCCACAGGCCCAGCACCTCCAGCTCGCAGCGGCGCTGCTTCGTGATGGCCCGCAGCAGCAGCAAAAACAGCCACTCCCCCGGGATATAGCAGAGCAAAGCCAGCAGCAGACCCAGATCCTGCGCTTCGTCGCGCAGCAGCACCGGCGCGAAGGTCAGCAACTGGAAGACCGTGACAAGCAGCATGAGCAGAGGCCACGGGAATGCCCGCGCCGGGCGCGCCTGCATCGGGCGGATCGCTTCGCTGTGCCCTTTGCGGGCTTTCGCTGTTTTCATGGGCCCGGTTTCCTCCCTCGCCCTTTCCGGCTGATTCTCTTTTGCTTGTCCATTTTAGCATAGACGACAAGGGATTGCAAGCGAAATCTCCCAGGATCAGAAGCCGAATGGGGATTATCTGCTCTGCGCGAAAGCTTTGGAGAGCACACAAACAGCCCCCCTCGCGCGCGAGGGGGGAAAGGCCTTCCGCAGAAGGCCTGGGGGGAGCAAAATTGATTTCCATGCGCGCATAAAGCAGCGTCGCCGAAAAAACCTTGCATCCCCCGCGAAATTGTGTTATACTGAAAAATGGCAAACCGGATGAAAGAGAGGAAGGATTCCATGAAGCTGCTCATCACCGGCGCGGCGGGGTTCATCGGCAGCAATTTCAGTTATTATTGGCGGCTGCGGCATCCGCAGGACGAGCTCGTTCTCCTGGATGCCCTGACCTACGCGGGGAATTACGCCACCATCGCGCCCCTGCTCGGCGAAAAAGCTGCATTCGTGCATATGGATATCACGGACGGCGCGGGCATCCTGGCCCTGTTCGGGCAAGAGGGCTTCGATGCCGTGGTGAACTTCGCGGCGGAAACCCACGTGGACAACTCCATCACCGGCCCCACCGTCTTTCTCAGGACCAACATCCTGGGCACCCAGGCACTGATGGAGGCCTGCCGCGCCTATGGAAATCTGCGCTTCCACCAGGTGTCCACCGACGAGGTCTACGGCGACCTGCCCCTGGACCGGCCCGACCTGCTCTTCACCGAGCAGACGCCGATCCATGCCTCCAGCCCCTATTCGGCCTCCAAGGCCGCCGCCGACCTGCTCGCCCTGGCCTATTTCCGCACCTACGGCCTGCCGGTGACCATCTCCCGCTGCTCCAACAACTACGGCCCCTACCAGTTCCCCGAAAAGCTCATCCCCCTGATGATTCTCAGGGCCCTGAAGGACGAGGCCCTGCCCGTCTACGGCACGGGGCTGAACATCCGCGACTGGCTGCACGTGGACGACCACTGCCGCGCCATCGAGCTGATCCTGCTGGGCGGCGCGCCCGGGGAGGTCTACAACGTGGGCGGGAACTGCGAGCGGGATAATCTCACCGTGGTCAGGACGATCCTGCGCGTCCTGGGCAAGCCCGAAAGCCTCGTCTCCTTCGTGGCCGACCGCGCGGGGCACGACCTGCGCTACGCCATCGACCCGTCGAAAATCCAAAGGGAGCTGGGCTGGCGGCCCGAAACCGTCTTCGAGGAGGGCATAGAGCGCACCGTGCGGTGGTATGTGGAACACCCCGCCTGGTGGGGGGCGATACTGGACGGATCATACCGGAAAATCGTCTCGTGATTACCAAACGTCTGCGACCGCCAACAATTCCCCTCCGTGGAGGGGTGCCCGAAGGGCGGGGTGGCATAGAGAAGGAGCCATCATGGCCAAACTGCGTGCCCTATATGAAAAGCACCGCGAAATCATCCTCTACGTCTTCTTCGGGGGGCTCACCACGGCGGTGAACGCCCTGGTCTACGGCGGATTCTATTTTCTGCTGCTGCGCGCACTGGGCGACAAAAACGCGGCGCTGACGGCAAACACGGTGGCCTGGGTGACGTCGGTGGCCTTTGCCTATGTGACCAACAAGCTCTTCGTTTTTTCGCGGAAGAGCTGGGCCGCGAAGGTGCTGCGGCGGGAGCTGCCCTCCTTTGTGGGCGTCAGGCTGCTTTCCTTCGCGATAGACCAGGGCCTGCTGTTTCTGTTCATCGACACCTGGAAGAGCGGCATCCTTGCCTGGGTGGAGCCGCAGCTGCATTGGCCTGCGGAAAGGCTTTCCGTTTGGTACGACCTGTGCGTCAAGCTGCCGATCATGGTGATCGTGCTGGCCCTCAACTACATCTTCAGCAAGTTTGTGATATTCAAGACCACCCCGCCCCTGCGGGGCACCCCTCCGGAGGAGGGGAATGCAGGAGGTATGGAATGAGACTCATATCCTGGAATGTCAACGGCATCCGCGCCTGCCTGAAATCGGGCTTCGCCGGGGCTTTTCATGCCTTCGGCGCTGATATTATATGCCTGCAGGAGACAAAGGCCGAGGCCGAACAGGTGGATACCACCCTCTTTCTGTCAGAGGGCTATGACGCCTACTGGAATTCGGCGCAGAAGAAGGGCTATTCCGGCACGGCAATTTTTACCCGCCACAAGCCTGTGGACACAAGCTTTGGTTTGGGGATAGCCGAGCACGATATGGAGGGCCGCGTCATCACCCTGGAATACCCCGAGTTCTACCTCGTGAACGTCTACACGCCCAATGCCCGCGACGGCCTGGTGCGCCTGCCCTACCGCATGGAGTGGGAGGACGCCTTCCGCGCGTATCTCTGCGGCCTGGACGCCAAAAAGCCCGTCCTCGCCTGCGGCGACATGAACGTGGCCCACGAGGAGATCGACATCGCCCGGCCCGGCCCGAACCGCCGCAGCGCCGGCTTCACCGACGAGGAGCGCGGCAAAATGACAGAGCTGCTCGCCGCCGGGTTCGTGGACACCTTCCGCTATTTTTACCCCGAAAGGCGGGACGCCTATTCCTGGTGGAGCTACCGGGGCGGCGCGCGGGAGCGCAACGTGGGCTGGCGCATCGACTACTGGCTGGCCTCAAAGCGCTTCGTGCCCAGGGTCGCCAAAGCGGAAATTTTGCATGATGTATACGGGGCGGACCACTGCCCGGTGAGTATAGACATTAGATGCTAGATTCTAGCCTTTAGCCATATCATGTATTACATAGCACCTAAATTTTTGATGGCTAAGCTGCTTGGCGGCATCCGAAACTGACTAAGGCTTAAACAAGGCCTGTGGTAGCCGTCAGGATCGCCCCCAATGGAGCGAAGCGGAATGACTGGGGGAGATGCCGCCGCCCTTAAGGGCGAATTGGCGGCAGAGGGGGTTCGCCGGAGGCGGCATGACCGAAGGAAGGTAAAAAGCAAGCCCGCGTTTTAAGCCGCAACAGATTAAATTCATATATCACATAATCCAATCAAAGAAAGGACCTGATTCATGCACCACAAAAAAATCAAAACTCTTCTGCTGGGAGAAGCGCTCACCGACGATGCGCTGAGCCACGAAAAGCTCTCCCGCATCTGGGGCCTGCCCATCATGGCCAGCGACGCGGTCTCCTCCGTCGCCTACGCCGTGGAGGAGATGCTCTACGCCATGGTGCCGCTCATGGGCCTGCTGGCGTCGCGCTATGTGGGGGTAACCGGCGCGGCCGTCATCCTGCTGCTGCTCATCCTGGTGATGTCGTATTCGCAGACCATCACCAAATACCCCAAGGGCGGCGGCGCTTATGACGTCTCTAAAGACAACTTCGGGCGCGGCACGGCCCTCGCGGCCGCCTCGTGCCTCATCGTCGGCTATATATTGACGGTGGCCGTCAGCGTGGCCTCCGCAGGCGCGGCCATCGTCGCGGCGTACCCGGCGGCGGCACCCTATAAGACGGCCGTCAGCGTGGTGTGCGTGTTGATCCTCACGCTGGGGAACTTGCGGGGGATGAGCGAGTCCTCGAAGATTTTCGGCATACCCACCTATATCTTCATCGTCCTCATGGGGCTCATGCTCGTCACGGGTTTCGCCCGCTGGTTCGCGGGGAACCTGCGGCCCATCGACTACGGCGGGCACGCGGGCCTGCTCCCCCAGGAGAGCCTCACGCTGATGATTTTCATGCGGGCCTTTGCTTCGGGCTGCTCGGGGCTGACGGGCGTGGAGGCGGTCAGCAACACCGTGCCGCAGTTCCGCGACCCGCCGGTGAGGACAGCGAAGCATGTGCTCTATCTGTTGGGCGCGGTGATCGTGTTCCTCTTTGGGGGCACCAGCTTTTTGGCCGGCACGCTGGGGGTCGTGCCCGTGGAGAACACCACCGTTATATCGCAGATGGCGGAGGCGGTGTTCGGCAAGGGGATCCTGTTCTTCGCGCTGCAGGCCTCCACCGCTTTGATATTGGTCCTCGCGGCCAACACGGCCTACAACGGCATGCCGGTGCTGCTGTCGATCTTGGCCCACGACCGCTACGTACCCAAGCAGTTCTCACACCGGGGGGCGAAGCTGAGCTTCTCCAACGGCATCATTTTGATTTCCGCCGTCAGCGTCGCGCTGCTGGTTATTTTTAAAGCCGACACCCACGCCCTCATCCCCTTTTACGCCTTCGGGGTGCTGGTATCCTTCACGCTTTCGCAGGCGGGCATGTTCGTCAAGTGGCTGCGGGATAAGGAGCCGGGCTGGCAGTACAAGAGCCTCATCAACGGCTTCGGGGCGCTGGTGACCCTGGCGGCCTCCGTCGTGGTGTTCGCCATGAAATTCGCGGCCGGGGCCTGGGTCATCGGCATTGTCGTGCCGCTGCTGATGTGGTTCATGCACTTCACGCACAAAAATTACCACGACTACGAGGACACGATCAGCCTGGATGACCACGACTATCATCCGAAGGAGATGAGAAGCCCCAACCTAAAGCCCTGCATCGTTTTGATCCACGGCATGAGCCGGGGAGAGCTGGCGGCCATCGATTACGCGATGGATATCTCGGGCAACATCACGGCCCTGCACGTGTCCAGGACGCCGCAGCATACCGAGCACCTGAAAAAGCGCTGGGAAAAGATGAAGATCGGCATCCCCCTAACGGTGATCCCCGCGCCCCACCGGGAGATCCTCGAGCCCCTCAACGACTACATCACGCGGCGCGAGGAGGAGATCGCCGGGGACGAGAAGCTCACCGTCGTGCTCATCAAGTATATGGGCAGCTGGCGGTATAAGATGTTCCACAACAACACGTCGCTCTATATCGAGAATTACCTGAGCCGCCACCCCAAGGTCGTAACCGTGCTGGTGTCGTACACCTATAGCGTGCCGAAAAGGCGCAAACGGCAATCCGGCCGCTGACTATACGCTTTCCGGCCTGAAGTCAAGCGCGATGCCTTCCCGCTCCAATTTCAGCTGCGTCATTTTCACCCCCGCAGCCGCGAACATCTCCCGGCTCGCGTAGAATTTCGGCTCGCCGGCGTACTTGTCCGAGAGGTAGAGCACCTCTTTTATGCCGCACTGGATGACGGCCTTGGCGCATTCGCAGCAGGGGAACAGGGCAACATAGATCTTGCAGCCCTCCAGGCTCCGCCCGCCGCTGTTGAGGATCGCGTTGAGCTCCGCGTGGCAGACGTAGCGCTCCTTCTCGCCGCGCTCCCACGAAAAGTCCTCGTCGGCGCAGCCCGTGGGGAACCCGTTGTAGCCCATGGACATGATGCGGTTCTGGGCGTTGACGATGCACGCGCCCACCTGGGTGCTGGGGTCCTTGCTGCGGTGGGCCGAAAGCAGGGCGATGCCCATGAAGTATTCGTCCCAGGTGATGTAGTCGGTCCGTTTTGGCATAGTGATATCCTCCTTTGCAGCCATTTTAACATAAACTCCAAAAAAAATCAATCTATAAGCGAAAGGAAAACAACCATGAAAAAGCTGTCCAAGAAGGCCCTGGCCTTCCTCCTCGCGGCGCTGATGCTGCTGAGCCTTGCCCCCGCCGCAGCGGCCACCCCGCAAAACCCCCTCCAGGAACCTGTCTACCGCGCCGATGGGGTTTTGGCCCCGCAGGCCGTCTCCGACCCGGGCACGGTGGCCGTCAAAACCCCCGGCACGGCCGAAGCGACGCTCTACTATGACCGCTGGGACGACTGGTACTACGTGCAATCCTACGATCTCAGCGGTCTGGTGTTCGAGGCCAGCGGCAGCGGTCTGGCCGCGCCTGTAACCGTGGCCTACGATTCCCTCGGGGACTGGATCATAAAAGACGGCCAAATTAACTGGCAGATCAATGTGTACCTGGACTGGCAAGCCCAGAATGGCTGGAAGCTCGGGCCGAACCAGGCGATCCTGCGTGTGCGGGCATACCAGTACACCAATTTCCAGGTTGTGGAAGTGGTGAACGGCGTGGAATACGGCACGTTCGACCTGGAGCTTATCTTCCGGGGCCAGACCACCATCACCGTGCAGGGCGTGGAATACGACTACACAGGCAACCTGGATACCGCCTCCGCCGTCCCGCTGACCCTGAACGTCCCCGCGCCGGTGAGCATTTCCGAACCGCCGGAGGACGAGTCCCCGGAAAGAGCGCTCTTCAAGTTTACCCCGGATGCGGACGGCTACTACTGCTTCAAATCTGCAGGCGGGAAGAGCGGCCAGGAGTTGTACACCATCGACGGCGACTACAAATGGTTCCCCGGCATTTACCCCTATGCGAATCTATATGACGAAACCGGCCGTCACCTTGCCTATGGCAGCAGGGACTACTACGGCGCAACCAACCACTATTGCAATTTTGTGCTCTATTATCAGTTGGAAAAAGGCAAGACCTACTATCTTGAAACCTATACTTGGAACGCCAGCGAATACACCGTTACCGTGGAATTGACGGTGAAAAAGCTGGCCGCGCCCAAGAGCCTGTCGATGAACTACCACCAATTGCTAGATATGTATGATTTGCTGGAGGGTACCACCTGGCACCCGGAACAGCTTTCCTACTATTGTGACGGGGAGGTTGTGCAGCGATACTATGACGATTGGTATAATTTTTATGCCGCAAACACCGGCAAGGGCACTATTACCATCGTTGCACCGGACGGCGCCAGCGTCACCGTCGAGGTAACTGTGCGCTATTCCCTGGATCAATGGTTCTGCATAATCTTCCTGGGAGGCTGGCTCTGGATGAAATACACGCCCATCACTTGGAGCAGTTATAGCCTTGTAGATTACCTGTGGTGGCTGTCCAACTATGGCCTGAACAACCTTATAGGCACAGTGATAGGCGGCGGGCTGGACGATTTCCTGTCGGGCATTTATTATGCCGCGGCGCGGTTCTTCGCCTTCTTCGGCATATACTTTTAGCCGGGCGAGAACAGGCGAATAGCATTCGCCCCCATCGGGGAGTTCTTATAGGCGGCGAGTATGACTCGCCGTGCGATTAAAGAATAGATACAACGATGACCGCTCAAGGAGTACAGCACGGAAAGGAATCCACAATGCCTAAAGAAAAATTCAACGAAGCCCTGCGCAAGGAGCTGAAAAAGCGCTTCAAGGAGGCCAACCACTACTCCGCCCAGGAGCTCAAACGCATCCTCGCCACGGCGATGCGGGTGCTCTCCTACGAGGAGGAATACGGAAGCTTAAGCGACGCCGAGCTCCAGGCGAAGACCCACGAGTTCCGGGAGCGCCTGGTCGGCGGCGCGAGCCTGGACGACATCCTCCCCGAGGCCTTCGCCGCCTGCCGCGAGGCCACCTGGCGCGTGGATAAGAAGAAGCACTTCCCCGTGCAGATCCTCGCGGGCATCATCCTGCACCAGGGCCGCATCGCTGAGATGAAGACCGGCGAGGGCAAGACCCACATGGCCACGCTGCCGGGCTACCTCAACGGGCTGACCGGCAGCGGCGTGCACATCGTCACGGTCAACGACTACCTGGCCCGGCGCGACAGCGAGTGGATGGGCAAGATCTACCGCTTCCTGGGGCTCACCGTGGGGCTCATCGTGCACGACCTGGAGAACGAGCAGCGCCGCGCGGCGTATGCCTGCGACATCACCTACGGCACCAACAACGAGATGGGCTTCGACTACCTGCGCGACAACATGGTGCAGTACAAGGAGCAGAAGGTGCAGCGGGGGCATGTCTTCGCCATCGTGGACGAGGTGGACTCGATTTTGATCGACGAGGCCCGCACGCCCCTGATCATCTCCGGCCGGGGCGAGGCCAGCACGGAGCTTTATTCCCGCGCCAACAGCCTGGCCCGCTCCTTCGATTACTGCCGGGTGAAAGAGCTCAACGATAAGCAGAACGCCGAGGAGGTGGCCGGGGAAAGCGACGTCCTCGTGGACGAGAAGGCCCGCAGCGCCACCCTGACGAAATACGGCATCGCCAAGACCGAGCGCTACTTCCAGCTGGAAAACCTCATGGACGCCGAAAACCTCCACTACCAGCACCACGTCAATCAGGCGATCCGCGCCCACGGCGTGATGCGCAGGGACGTGGACTACATGGTGCAGGAGGGCCAGGTCCTCATCATCGACGAGTTCACGGGCCGCATCATGTATGGCCGGCGCTACAACGAGGGCCTGCACCAGGCCATCGAGGCCAAAGAGGGCGTAAAAATCGAGAACGAGTCGAAGACCCTCGCCACGATTACCTTCCAGAACTACTTCCGACTCTATAAGAAGCTTTCCGGCATGACGGGCACGGCCATCACCGAGCGGGCGGAGTTCATGGAGATCTACAACCTGGACGTGGTGGAGACCCCGACAAACAAGCCTATGATCCGGCGGGACAACCCCGACATGGTGTACCGGACCGTCAAGGCGAAGCTCGACGCGGTGATCGACCAGATCCAGGCCTGCCACGAGAAGGGGCAGCCCGTGCTGGTGGGCACCATCTCGGTGGAAAAATCGGAGGCCCTCTCCCGCATGCTGGATAAGCGCCGCATCCGCCACAGCGTGCTCAACGCGAAGTTCCACGACCGCGAGGCGGAGATCATCGCCCAGGCGGGCAAGCTCGGCTCGGTGACCATCGCCACCAACATGGCCGGGCGCGGCACCGATATCAAGCTGGGGGGCAACGACGAATACCTGGCCAAGGCGGAGATGCGCCGGGAGGGCGTCTCGGAGGAGATGATCGCCGAGGCCACCGGCTTCGCCGACACCCGGGACGAGGAGATCCTGGCGGCCCGGCGCATGTTCGCGGCCCTGGAGGCCAAGTATAAGGAAGCCATACAGGACGAGGCCGCACAGGTCATCGCGGCGGGGGGGCTGTTCATCCTGGGCACCGAGCGCCACGAGTCCCGCCGTATCGACAACCAGCTGCGGGGCCGCGCGGGGCGGCAGGGGGACCCCGGCGAAAGCCGCTTCTTCCTCTCCATGGAGGACGACCTGATGCGCCTGTTCGGCGGCGAGCGCCTGGCCAACGTGATGACCACCCTGCGCACCCCCGAGGATATGCCCATCGAATCGAAGATGGTCTCGGGCCAGATCGAGAGCGCACAGAAGAAGATCGAGGGCCAGAACTTCGCCATCCGCAAAAACGTGCTGAAATACGACGACGTGATGAACCGCCAGCGCGAGCTGATGTACGGCCAGCGCAACCAGGTCCTCGAGGGTGAGGCCCTCAAGCCCATCATCACCAAAATGCTGGAGGACAGCGTAAACGACGCGGTGGGCTTCTTCCTGCCCGGGGACGGCGAGCCCAACTACGGCTCCCTGCGGGAAAAATACCTGGGCTACCTCACCGCGCCGGACGATTTTACGCGGACAGAGCCAAACGCCGGGGACACCAAGGAGATGCTCATCTCGCGCGGCAGGGCGGCCTACGCGGCCCGGGAAATGGAGCTGGGGCCGGAGCTCATGCGCTCCCTGGAGCGCATGGTGTTGCTGCGCAGCGTGGACACCTACTGGATGGACCACATCGACGCCATGGACGTGCTCAAGCGGGGCATCGGCCTGCGGGCCTACGCCCAGCAGGACCCCGTAGTGGCCTACCGCATGGAAAGCTTCGATATGTTCGAGGAGATGACCACCAATATCCGCGAGGACACGGTGAAGTATATGCTCACCCTGCGCGTGCGCACCCAGGCCGAGACCGAGCGCCGCCAGGTGGCGAAGGTCACCCACACCAGCGGTTCCCAGGCCGGGGCGGGCGCGGGGGGCGACAGCAGCGAGAAGGGCCGCACCGTGCGCAAGGGCCGAAAAGTCGGGCCCAACGATCTGTGCCCCTGCGGCAGCGGCAGGAAATACAAGAACTGCTGCGGGGACGTGAGGAAGAACTGAATGTTTTCCATCGAAGCGATATCGGCGCGGACGAGGCCGCCGATCGACAGGCAAATCGCCGAAAGCTGGGGCGGCCCCTATATAGCCTCCAGAGGGGCACTGCACGATACGCGTGCCCATCCCGGCTTTGCCGCGATTGAAAACGGAGAGGCCGCAGGCTATGTATTATATAGCATTGCCGATGGCGAGTGCGAAATCACCGTTCTGGAAAGCCTGCGCCGGAATCGCGGGATTGGCGGCGCCCTGGTCCGCGAGGTGATCCGCGCCGCCGGGGAAGCGCGGTGCCGCCGCGTGTGGCTGGTCACGACCAACGACAACATCCGCGCCATCCGCTTTTATCAGCGCTTCGGTTTCGCGCTCAGGGCGGTGCACATCGGCGCGATGGACGAGGCCCGAAGGCTGAAGCCGCGAATCCCGCTGTTGGGCGACGATGATATCCCGATACAGCATGAATTTGAGTTTGAATGGAGCCTGTGATGCGCTATTTTGAAAAACTCTCCGGCGAGCGCCTTTTCCTCTCGCCCATGAACCCGGACGACGCCGGGCAGTATACCAAGTGGCTCAACGACCCGGCGGTGGCAGTGAATCTGGGGATGTACCCGAAGATGCTCAGCCTGCCCGCCGAGAAAAAATACCTGGAGGGCCTGGCCGACCGCGCCAGCCACGATTTCGCCATCGTTCTCCGAAACGAAGACGGCGGGCGGCTCATCGGCAACATCAGCCTGGTGGATATGGGGAGCAATATCGACCGCACCGCCACCCTGGGCCTCTTCATCGGCGACGAGGAGAACCGGGGCCGGGGCTACGGCGCCGAGGCCATCCGGCTGATCCTGGGCTATGGCTTTAGCACCCTGAACCTGCACAACATCCAGCTGCACCTGAATTCCGACAACGCCCGCGCCCTTGCCTGCTATAAAAAAGTGGGCTTTAAGGAGTTCGGCCGTCGCCGGGAGTCCAAATTCCACAGCGGGCGCTATGTGGATCAGATCTACATGGACATCCTGGACAGCGAATTCGCGGGATAAATTATGTGTATATGACAAACCAATCCCTCTACATCCACATCCCTTTCTGCAAATCCAAGTGCCCTTACTGCGACTTCTATTCGCTTGCCAATGCTGACTTGCAGGAAGCCTACATCGACCGCTGCATTGAATTGCTGCCGGACGAAACCTGGCGCACGGCCTACATCGGCGGGGGCACGCCCTCCGCGCTCGCGCCCCACCTGCTGGCCCGGCTGCTCGGCGCAATCAAGTGCGGGGGGGAGTTCACCGTCGAGTGCAACCCCACCAGCGTGACGCCGGAATTCTGCCGCGTGCTCGCAGAGCGCGCTGCCGTCAAAGAAGGCGGGGTCAACCGGGTGTCCTTGGGCTTGCAGTCGGCCATCCCGCAGGAGCGCCGCGCCCTGGGCCGCGCCGGGGGCGTAGATACGGTCAAGCGGGCCGTGGAGATGCTGGGCATTGAGAACCTGAGCTTGGACGTTATGCTTGGGATTCCGGGGCAGGGCGCTGAAAGCCTGACGCGAACCCTGGAATTCTGCGCTTCGGCGGGCGCGAAGCATGTCAGCGCCTACCTGCTGAAGCTGGAACCGGGAACGCCATTTGCCGCGAACCCGCCCCCCGGCCTGCCGGACGAGGACGCCCAGGCGGCGCTCTACTTCCACGCCTGCGGATGGCTGGAAGAGCACGGCTACGCGCAGTACGAGATATCGAATTTCTGCCTGCCGGGCTACGAGAGCCGGCACAATCTCAATTATTGGGAATGCGGGGAATACTATGCCATCGGCCCGGGGGCGCACGGGTTTACCGCTAGGCGCAGGTGGCATTACGAGCGGGATCTGGAGGCATTCCTGCGGGGAGAACAGCCCCCTTGCGAGGGGCCGCCCGGACCCATTGACGACGGCCCCGGCGGAGACGAGGAGGAGCGCGCCATGCTGGCCCTGCGCCTGGCCGGGGGCATCGCAAACCCCACGCAGGAGATGCGCAGGCGGGCGGCGGGCCTCGCGGGCTATGTGATATCGGACGAGCGGGGTATCCGCCTGACACGGGAGGGCTTCCTGCTCTCGAATACAATTATCGGGAAATTATTATTTTAGGAGGATATATCACATGAAACTTGAGATATTTATCGCTATCACCGGTGCTATTACGGGCATCTTGGGCTTGGTGATCAGTTGCCTAGGTTATTGGCGCAATCGAGCCGAAGCTGTCAGTCATTTCTTTAGCCTTGATCAAAGCCCTGATATGATCAGAGCAAGGGGAATTATCTATCGTTTGGAAAAAGACTATATTAACACACAAGATGATGAAAGAGATAAAGATATTTCATTTGCGCTTGGAGTGTTTGAATACTGGGGCGTTCTCGTAAAAAAACATCAATTGCCCTATTGGATATTCAAAAACCGCGCAACCGGGATTTGTTTAGTTCAGTTTTATAGCAAGCTGGAACCAACGATTAAGGCTCGCCAAAAATACAACCCCTATCAAGGGGTCAATTATGAATGGCTTGTCAATAGACTTCGTAAAACCCTAAAGAGAAAAGGGAAAGAAGAGTTCTTTGATATTATCATTCTTTGATTTGCTCAAGCAGGAGGGCTTTCATTACAAGGCGCTCAGCCGCTCTGCGGAATCCATCCTCAGTCCGCCCGAGGCGGACAGCTCCTTCCACGGGAAGGAGCCTGGGGGATTAGGTGAAAACAAACTTAGTGTCACACAACCTTGTTTTTGCATATCCCGCTCACGATTTAAGCCCCAAGGCTCCTTCCAGTGGAAGGAGCTGTCCGCCTCGGGCGGACTGAGGATGGCATCGCGGAGCGACAAAAAATAAACAATATTCAGGAGGAAACACATGAAAGTCATCGCGGCAGTCGGCAAGAACGGCTCGGGGAAGGACTTTTTTCTGGAGCGCATCCGGGATCAATACGGCATCCCCATGGTCTCCATCGGCGACATCGCCCGGGAACTGGCAACGAATGATGGTCTGGAGCTCACCCGCGAGAACCTGCACAGGACCTCGCAAAAGTATATGGGGCAGTTCGGGCAGACCTTCTTCCCGGAGCGGATCGTGAAAAAAATCCGGGAAAGCGGCGCGGAGGTCTATCTGGTCAGCGGCATACGCCCCCTTTCCGACGTGCAGCACCTCAAGGCGCAGTTCGGCGCGGATTTCCTGCTGGTGGATATCGCCGTCAGCGACGACGCGGTGCGCTATGGCCGCATGCTGGCCCGCGGCTCGGCCCGGGACGGCGGCAGCGCGGAAAAGCTCCGCGAATTCGACGCCAATGAAGAAAAGCTTTTCAGCACCAGCGAAAGCGAAAAGCTCGCCGGCGTGACGATCCTGAACGACGGCGGCGTGGAGGAATTCTACGCGGCGATCGAGGAATTTTACAACAATTATATCGCGTAAGAGGAAAAGATATTTATACGGCTGCCGTAGATTTTTCTCCCCGGAATTACGCACAGGTTTTCGGATGCCGTCAGGATCGTCCCCAATGGAGCGAAGCGGAATGCCTGGGGGAGATGCCGCCGCCCCGAAGGGGCAAGTGGCTCCGGAGGAGACACTGGCGGCAGAGGGGGTAAATAAGGCGGTTCCACTGGCGATTCGCATTATCATTCTCCGTGGGGCAAAAACACATCATCCGTTTCAAGCCGATTCGTACATCCCAATACAAAAACCGAAGGAGAACCCCATGAACAAAACCCTGCGCACCCCGGTCATCGCCGGGAACTGGAAAATGAACCTGCTGCCCTCCCAAACGGGGGCCTTTGTGAAAGAGCTGAAAGCCGCCACAGCGGAAGCGGACTGCTCGGCTCCCTCCGGTCGTGACGCCTGTGGCGTGGTACTCTGCGTGCCCTATGTGAACCTTTGCGCCGCCATTGGGGCCGCCGCCGGCAGCCACCTGAAGATCGGGGCGCAGAACTGCCATTGGGCCGAAAGCGGCGCCTTCACCGGCGAGGTCTCCGCCGCCATGCTGAAGGATCTGGGCGTGGAATACGTGATTGTCGGCCACAGCGAGCGCCGCGCCTATTTCGGCGACACAGACCAAACCGTCCATGGCCGCACCCGCGCTGCCCTGGACGCCGGGCTGAAGGTGATCCTCTGCGTGGGCGAGGTGAAAGAGGAGCGCCTGCAGGGCGTCACCCTCGAGGTGGTGCGCCTGCAGACGAAGATCGCCCTGGGCGGCGTAACGGAAGCCGAACTGCGCGGTGTCGTCATCGCCTACGAGCCCGTGTGGGCCATCGGCACGGGCCTGACCGCCACGGCGGCGCAGGCGAACGAGGTCTGCCTGGCCATCCGCGATTTTCTGGCGGAGTTCTATGGCCGAGACGCCGCCGATGCCGCGGTGATCCAGTACGGAGGCTCCATGAACGCGGGCAACGCGGCCGAATTGCTCGCCCAGCCGGACGTGGACGGCGGGCTGATCGGCGGGGCGTCGCTCAAGGCGGCGGACTTCGCGGCGATTGTGAAGGCGGCGGGACGGCAGGGGGTGTCCGCATCGACCGTGAAATGACGGAAAAGCTGCTCGCCTGGTACGAAACGAACAGGCGGGACCTGCCCTGGCGCGGCAGCCCGGCGGCCTATCACACCTGGGTGAGCGAAATCATGCTGCAGCAGACCCGGGTGGAGGCTGTCAGGGGCTATTACGCCCGCTTTTTGGAGGCCCTGCCTACGGTGCATGATCTTGCCGAAGCGGACGACGACCGCCTCCTGAAGCTCTGGGAGGGCCTGGGGTATTATTCCCGCGCCCGCAACCTGAAGAAGGCCGCGCAGATGGTCGTGCGCGATTACGGCGGGGTAATCCCGGCCTCGCCGGAAGAATTGCTGAAGCTGCCGGGCGTGGGGCTGTATACCGCCGGGGCCGTGGCGTCCATCGCCTATGGCGCGCCCGTGCCCGCCGTGGACGGCAACGTGCTGCGGGTTTTTTCCCGTTTGCGCGCCGACTTTTCGGATATCGCCCTGGAACCAACGAAGCGCGCCGTATCTTTACAACTGCTGCGAGAAATGCCGCAGGACCGGCCGGGTGAATTTAACCAGGCGCTGATGGAGCTGGGCGCCTGCGTGTGCTTGCCGGGGACGCCGAAATGCGAAGCCTGCCCGCTGAATGAAGACTGCCTGGCTTTCCGGCAGGGCCTGGCGGGCGCGTTGCCGGTGAAATCGCCGAAAAAGCCGCGCCGGGTCGAAGAGCGGCATTTGTACATCCTGCGCTGCGGGGACAGGCTGGCCCTGTGCAGGCGGCCCCCCAGGGGCCTTTTGGCCGGGCTGTGGGAGCTCCCAGCGGCCTTCGCGCTGCCGCCGGAGCTGGTCGTCTCCCGGGAGGACGCCGGAGCGGCCGTGCATGTCTTCACGCACATCGAGTGGCGCATGGCCGCCGAGCGCGTCGTTTTATGTGCGCCGCCGGAGGCGCAGGGCCTCGTGTGGGTGACGCGGAAGGCGCTCGAGCGGGATTACGCCCTGCCCAGCGCCTTCAATGGGTTCCGGGGGCAGATGTGGTAAAAGAAACCACCGAAAGGCGAACAAGGGAGCATCGCGGAGTGATTTCATTTGGTAACAAAACTGTGATTAAAACGGATAAAAAAGGTCTTTCCTTTTGGGCGTAATAATGGTATAATAGATTTTAGATGTTAGGCATTGGATTTTGGCCGCGGTCGCGCCGCGGCGCCTAACGTCTGATATCCAGCGTCTAATGTCTATATAAGGGGTGGATGGTTTGGAGAAAATCCTGATCAACGGGGGCAGGCCGCTGCGGGGCGAGGTGACCGTCGGCGGGGCGAAGAACGCGGTGCTGGCCCTGCTGGCCGGCACGATCCTCACAAAGGACGCCTGCCGCATCGACAATATCCCCGAGATCAGCGATGTGACCGCCATACTGCATATCCTCCACCAGCTGGGCGCCGAGGTGCGCCGGGTGGGGAAATATACCTATGACGTCAACACCAGGTACTTCAATTCGGGGGAGGTGCCCTACGAGCTGACCCGCCACTGCCGGGCGTCGTATTATTTACTGGGGGCGCTGTTTGGGCGTTTCGGCCACGCGCGCGTGGCCCTGCCGGGCGGCTGCGACATCGGCCTGCGCCCCATCGACCTGCACATACGCGGCTTCGAGCAGCTGGGCGCGCTGTATAAGTTCGAGGAAAACGCCATCGTCTCTCTCCAGGCGGAGCAGCCCGGCGGCAGCGTGGTGAACATGAAGAGCTCCGTGGGGGCCACCGTCAATATCATGCTGGCGGCGGCACGGGCGCGGGGGGTCACCGTGATCGAGACCCCCGCCAAGGAGCCCCACGTGGTGGATCTGGCCAACTTCCTCAACGCCTGCGGCGCGGATGTGCGCGGCGCGGGCACCGACGTCATCAAGATCCACGGGGTGAAAGAGCTCCACGGCTGCGAGTATGCCGCCATCCCCGACCAGATCGAGGCGGGCACCTTTATGGCCGCCGCCGCCGCCACCCACGGGCGCGTGCTGGTGCAGGGCGTCATCCCCAAGCATATGGAGTGCATCACCTCCCCGCTCGTCGAGTGCGGCGCGCGGGTCACGGAATACGACGACGCCGTCCTCGTGGAGGCCCCGGAGCGCCTGCGGCGCTGCAAGATCAAGACCATGCCCTACCCCGGCTTCCCCACGGATATGCAGCCCCAGTTCGGCGCGCTGCTGTGCATGGCCGAGGGCACCAGCATCCTCAACGAGGGCATCCACGACAACCGGTTCCGCTACATGGACCAGCTGCTGCACATGGGCGCGCAGATCAAGGTGGACGGCAAGGTGGCCGTCATCGAGGGCGTGGACCGCCTCAAGGGGGCCCAGGTGAAGGCCTACGACCTGCGGGCGGGCGCCGCCATGGTGATCGCGGGGCTTGCCGCCCAGGGCGTCACCGAGGTCGAGAACGTGGAGTTCATCGACCGGGGCTACGAGGACATGGTGGGCAAGCTGCGGCTGCTGGGGGCGGCGATCAAGCGCAGGGAGTTCGCGGAGTACGGCGCGGGACTGAAGGCGGGATGAGGTTGAAATGCGATATATTTTTCAATCACAGCGTTTAGGTTTCAGAAATTTTCAAAAATCCGATTCATCTACCCTGTTTCACCATCACAGCGAAAAAGAGCACAGGCATTGGTTTCCGAACGAAAACTACAGCAGCATGGAGGAAGCTTTTGGAGCAATTCGTTTGTTCAGAAAAAATGTGCGCAGGCAGACCTTGCCCTATGTGCTTGCGATAGAATCGTTGGAAACGCGGGAAGTCATCGGAGACATCGGCATCAACGAGGTCTGGGATAAAAATGACGACATTGAGATAGGCTATAGTATCTGCGAAAAACATCGGGGACACGGCTACGCGACGGAAGCAGTAATCGCTATGTCAGCGTTTGTTGCATCAAAATTTCGCGTAAAAACGCTGTTCAGCAGGGTGCTGAAAGGCAACGGCACATCGTGCAGGGTGCTGGAAAAGAGCGGATTCAATTACCAGGGGATTGAAACAGGCGCCCCGGACGATCCACACGGCAGCGGCATGCTTGTCTACAAAATACATATGGAGTGATACCATGATCATCAAATCCACCTCCCTCCCAACCGAGCACCGCGAAAACATGCGCGGCGGCGAGGGCACGGTACTTATCTCCCACGCGGCCCCGGCGGGCATGCTGCCCCCCGGCCTGCGCCTGCACGCGCAATTGAATCTGCCCCCGGGCGCAAGCATCGGCGTGCACGCCCACGAGCGCGAGACGGAGCTGTTCTATGTCCTGCAGGGGCAGGGCGAAATGCTGGAAAACGGCGCATGGGCGCCGCTTTCTCCCGGCGACGCAACTGCCACCGGCGGCGGGGAAACCCACGCTCTGCGCAACATCGGTGATGAACCGTTTATGGTGATGGCGACGATTGTAAAGGATGGACCCGCATAAGGCTTTACACTGCGGGTGGCGCCCAGTGGCCGCCACATGGCAAAAAGCAATTAACATATTATCTAATAAGAGCCTGACATAGAGGAGGCCCCATGGCCAGCCTAACCCCCCTCTTTTCCGGCAGCGGCGGCAACAGCGCCTATATCGGCGGGGCCGGCGGCGGTATTTTGATCGACGCGGGGGTCAGCGCCAAACGCCTGTGCGCGGCGCTGTGCGGCATCGGCGCGGATCCCCGGCGGGTGGCCGCCATATTCGTGACCCATGAACATATCGACCACGTCGCCGGCCTGCGGGTTTTCTGCCAAAAGCACCATATCCCCGTTTTCGCCACGCAGGGCACCCTGCGGGCCCTGGAGCGCCAGGGCGCGCTGGCGGCGGGGATGCATGTTTCCCCCATTCCCTCCGAGGGCATTCCCTCCGGCGGCGTGGAGGCGGGCGGCCTGCTTGTGCGGTGCTTCCGTACCTCCCACGACGCGGCGGAGCCCTGCGGCTATACCTGCGAGGCCGAAGGCGGGGAGAAGTTCGCCCTGGCCACCGACACCGGCTTTTTGACCGGCGAGACCCGGGAGGCCCTGCTGGGCTGCGACACGATCATGCTGGAATCCAACCACGAGGTCACCATGCTGCAAAACGGGCCCTATCCCTACTTCCTCAAGCGGCGCATCCTCGGCGATCTGGGGCATTTGAGTAACGCCGCCTGCGCGGATTTCCTCCCCCAGCTGCTGCGGCGCGGCACGGGGCGCTTCTATCTGGCGCACCTGAGCCGCGAAAACAACACGCCGGAGGTGGCCTGCGCCTGCGCCCGGGCGGCCTTCGATGCGGCGGGCGCGCGGGCGGGGATCGACTACGAGCTGAAGGTGTGCGCGCCGTGAAATATACTGCTTAACTCTTTAAAATCGTACCAATCAATCTTCGCAAAACCCATAGATCAAAGGTTTTTCTCGATTTCTTGTCGATTTTATGTCGTTAAGCACTATACCACATAAACGCAATTCACAACAGCAAATAAAAGGAGAATCATTATGACAACGAAAAAAGCCGCCGCCTTTCTTCTGAGCATCCTGTGCGCCTTCGCGTTTATGATGCTGCCGGTCTACGCCGCCGACGGGCCGGGCGAGACCCTCTGGCCAACGGAGGATTTCGCCAGGGGCAGTGCGCCGCTCTGGTTCCGGCCCATTCTGACCGAGCTTTTCCTCATCTACAGGGGCATCCCGGACGGCAACTTTTTCAGCGACAGCGTGCTGGTGCTCCATAAGGGCGAGCTGGTCTATGAGCGCTACGCCTCCGGGTGGGATGCGGATACGCCCCACCAGATGTACTCCGTGACCAAGTCGGTGCTTTCAGCCCTGACAGGCGCCGCCATCGGCGACGGCAAAATCGGGAGCGTGGACGAGAAGGTCGTCGATTACCTCGACATCGATATCGCCCCGGGGCAGGAGTGCAAGCGCGATATCGCCATCAAGCACCTGCTGATGCAGACCTCGGGCCTGCCGGGGGACGGCGACGCGCAGGCCGACGGCTATGACTGGTGGGAAGCCGCCGACAGCGGCAAGACCTGCTTCGAGATACCGCAGCTTGCCGCGCCGGGGGAGCGCTTCGCCTACAGCAGCGGCCCCGGCATGCAGACCCTGGCCGCCCTCCTCACCAAAGCGGTGGGGGAAAACCTCTTTGACTACGCCAAGCGCAAGCTCTTCGGGCCCCTGGGCATGGATTCCGTCACCTGGGACGCCGCGGCGGACGGCGTGAACTACGGCGGCTTCGGCCTTTCCATGACCCCCCGGGATATGATGCGCCTGGGCTACCTTTACTTAAACGGCGGCGAGTGGGACGGCGTGCGGATCATCCCCGCGCCTTACGCGGCAGCCAGCCCGCCGCCCCCGGGGGAGGACTACGGCTATGCGTTCTGGAGGTCTTTCGACACGATTCCCATCGAGGACGCCTATTCCGCCGGCGGGGCCTTCGGGCAGATGATCTTTATTCTGCCCAGCCAGGATACGGTCATCGTGCGCACGGGCAGCGCGATCCGGCTGGCCCAGCTCATGAGCAGGGCGATGCTCGCCAACGACTTCGCGAACCGCCTTTTCATGACGGTTATCTATCCCCTGGTGCCCCTGAAGGGAGTGCCGCTGGATTACTTTATGGAGAACCTGTAGCGTAAAATGGAGGTATTGCTATGCCGACCAAAATTGTCGCCTTTATCCTCAGCATCCTCTCCTTCTTCGCGTTTTGGAGCCCCAACGCGCAGCCGAACCATATCCCCGAAACGCGCGATTGTGTCGGCGAGATTCCCGATAAATACGGCGTCTGGCCCACAGAGGAGTTCACCGAGGGCAAAGCGCCCCTATGGGGTGGCGCTTTGGAGTTCATCTTCTCGGCTAAGGGCTTCTTCACGGGCGGACATCGCAGCGAGAGCCTGCTGGTGCTGCACAGGGGCAAACTGGTGTATGAGAATTACGCCGAGGGCTGGGACAAGGACACGCCCCATTCCATGTTTTCCGTCACGAAGTCCGTCGTGTCGGCCCTGGTTGGCATCGCCATCGGCGAGGGCTATATCCAGGGCGTGGCCCAGAAGGTGACCGATTTCTTTCCCGACGCGGTGATCGTCCCCGGGCAGGAAAGCAAGCGTGACATGACCGTGGAACACCTGCTCACCATGACCAGCGGCCTGCCGGGGGACGGCGATCCCGTGGATTGGGACTGGTGGGACGCCAACGATACCGGTGTCGCGGCCTTTGAAACCCCGCAGATGGCGGCCCCCGGCACGCGCTATGCCTACAGCAGCGGCCCCGGCTGCCAGACCCTGGCCTGCCTGGTGAGCCGCGCGGTGGGCATGAACCTGTTTGACTACGCCAGGAAAAAGCTGTTCGCGCCCATTGGCATGGCCTCGGTGGCCTGGGACGCGGCGGACGACGGGCGCAGCTTCGGCGGCTTCGGCATCTCCATGACCCCCCGGGATATGCTGCGCTTCGGCTACCTCTATCTGAACAATGGCCGCTGGGAGGACGCGCAGGTGATCCCCGCCAGCTGGGTGGCGGTGACCCCGCCCAAGTCGAAGGCCCCGAAGGCCTATGGCTACCTGTTCTGGAATTTCCCCCTGCTGCCCTTCGGCAGTTCCTACGAGGCCAACGGGGCCTATGGGCAGTATATCGAGATCCTGCCCGCGTGGGATACCGTGATCGTGCGCACGGGCACCCAGGGGCCTTTGGACGTATTCATCCAGTTGGTCGGCGAGCAGCTGGGGCTGTAGGGGCGGTTGCCCACAACCGCCCGGGGAATCAGGAGTATCACTAAAAAGTTATGAGCCAGGGAGGGAATCCCCATGCCAACGAGAGCCGCCGCGCTCATCCTGAGCTTCCTCTCCTTCTTCGCCTTCTGGAAGCCCAGCAATCAGCCCACCTATATCCCCGAGACGCGCACATACGAGGGTGAAGTCCAAGCCGGCACGGACATGCCGGCCGACAAATACGGCATCTGGCCCACGCAGGACTTCGAGACGGCCCCCGCGCCCCCATGGCTTCGCCCGCGCCTGCTGGAGGGCGTCATGATGTTCAAGGGGCTGCGCAACATCAACCTGCTCAACGACAGCGTGCTGGTGCTGTATAAGGGCCAGCTCGTGTACGAGAGCTATGCCGAGGGCTGGGACAAGGACACCCGGCACTTCATGGCCTCGGTCACCAAATCGGTGGTCTCGGCCCTGGCGGGCATCGCCATCGGGGAGGGGTATATCCGGGGCTTGGAGCAGAAGGTGATCGACTTTTTCCCCGAGGCGGTCATTGCCCCCGGCCAGGAGAGCAAGCGGGACATGACCGTGGAGCACCTGCTCACCATGACCAGCGGCCTGCCGGACGACCGGTACGCCACGGATTACAAGTGGTGGGAGCCCGGCGAGGCGGATCATTTCGACACCGGCCTGTCCTCCTTCCAGGCCCCGCAGGTGACGAAGCCCGGCGAGGCCTTTGCCTACAACACCGGCATAGGCATGCAGACTCTGGGCTGCCTGGTCAGCCGCGCGGTGGGCAGGAGCCTTTATGACTACGCCAAAGAGAAGCTCTTCGATCCCCTGGGCATGACCAGCGTCACCTGGGACGCCGTGCCGGCGGACGGCAGCAACTACGGCGGCATGGGGGTCCACATGACCCCCCGGGATATGCT
>Ga0123353_10000936_pt1 | contig 35647 bp, 40 predicted proteins | sample TergutLab28metaG_3_FD_92763 | JGI IMG/M metagenome (GOLD analysis project Ga0123353, IMG submission 92763) | Labiotermes labralis P3 segment gut microbial communities from Petit-Saut dam, French Guiana - Lab288 P3 | ecosystem: Host-associated > Arthropoda: Insects > Digestive system > Gut ... | reverse complement strand
CATTTGTACTTGGTCACGGGACAGTTTCTTTTCTCTCGTCAACATTTCTCATCACCCACACCAATTATAACACAAACTCCCTGATATCTCAATGACTTCAAGGAGTTTGTCTCCAGTCTGAAAGGGCGGGATTAATCCCGCCCTTTCTTTATCAACCTTCTTATCGCACTCACCGTAAGCTTTATCGCATTTACCGGGTCGTGGCACTCTCTATCGTCAAGCCCCAAAGCGCGCCTCTCCTGATTCCACACCGTCACAAAACACGCTCCGCAGCGCACACCCAGCGCATTGGCAGCGACAAACAACGCCGCCGACTCCATCTCGGATGCCAGAACGCCAAGGCGCTTCCACGCCTCCCATTTCTCCAAGAGTTCATTCGCTACCGGCATACGCGCGGGGCTATGCTGCCCGTAGAACGAATCCTTGCACTGTACGACCCCGACATGGAACGGCAGTCCGCCGATCTTTGCCGATTCGACCAGAGCGTTTAGAACCTCATAGTCAGAAACCGCAGGATACTCGATTGGCGCGTATTCGCGTGACGCGCCCTCGTGCCGCACCGCTCCCGTAGCGATTATCAGGTCGCCACCCATCACCTGTTTGGCAATACCACCGCATGTCCCTATGCGCAAAAAAGTATGCGCACCGATTGCTGTCAGTTCCTCTAACGCTATGACTGCGGACGGGCCTCCAATACCCGTTGACGTAACAGACACGCGCACACCGTCAAGATTGCCCGTATACGTTACATACTCACGGTTATGCCCGACTTTTTTAGGATTATCAAAATGCGCGGCGATTGATTCACAGCGCCCGGGATCCCCGGGCAGAATGACATATTCCCCGATGTCGCCTTTTTCCATATCTATATGATACTGCTTCAAATCTACTACCTCCACATTTTGCTCCTACATACTTGGGGCTCGGGGGAACAGGTGCCCTGTCGGGCTGGAGACTCCGCCCCCGCCGTAAACGGCGGGGGTTGCGTGCCCAAGGCACCTGCCCTACTCAATGATGTCGCCCTTTGTATCTATGACCATGCGTTGACCATCCAGCGTCACCCGCGCGCGCCCGTGTAGAAATCCGTGCGCGTCGTCAAAGATAAAGGAAATGACATTTTTATTATGTTCGTCGATATAGCCCCAAAGCCCGTCTCGCATCACAGGCGCAAGCCCCTCGGAAAACGCTTCAGCAGCTTCGTACTCAAGCGGTATCACCTCGTCGCCGTTGTTATCAATATAGCCCCAGCGCCCGTCACTCCACGGGTTGCCCCTACAGACGGCGGCCAAATCCCCGTGAAAATCGCCTATCGCCCCGTACTGTAACGGTATTGCCAAAACGCCGTCACTGTCCACAAAGCCCCAAAGCCCGTCCTTCTCGACACGCGCAATCCCCTGGAAAAACGGCTCAATCCTGTCATAACGCGGCGCCACAAGTATGCGCCCATTCTTATCAATAACTCCCCATTTTCCGTCTTTCTTGACACGCGCCTGCCCTTTGAGGAAAGTGTACACCATATCATACTCCGGCTCAATAATTATCTTACCTTGCTTGTCTATAATCCCTAGCTTATTGCCGTTGCGCACGCGGGCAAGTCCATCGGAGAACGGCTCTACGCTATCAAAGATATTGGGGATGACCTCGTCGCAATAGACATTCAGAAAGCCCCATTTACCATCGCGCTTGAACCGTGACATACCGTCAAAGAAATCCCCTAAGTATTCATAGATCGTGGGCATAACCTCTTCGCCATTCATGTTGATAAAGCCCCAGAGCTTATCCTTTTGAACGCGCACCAGCCCCGTTGAATTTTCTTTTCTCTCAATTGGAGCAGACTCGGCTTTTTTCTTTATTTTCTTAGTTTTGGGAACAGGCTCGACATATGTTTCATCATATTCAGCTTTGATAAAGCCCCAGAACCCACCCTTCATCACGCGCGCCAAACCGTTTGAAAACGGGTAAACTTCCTCGAACTGCATGGGGAATACCACACGCCCACGCGTATCTATAAAACCCCATTTGCCGTCGACTTGAACACCCGCCAGCCCATTAGAGAACTCCTGTGCGCCCTGATATTCACACGGTATTACCAACACACCGTTGGCATCGGTATACCCCCAGCGACCATCCAGCTTTACCGGCGCTAGCCCTTCATTGAAATCGCCCGCCGCCGAATACTGCGGCACGACTGAAATAGTAATTCCAAATCCATGCTTCACAATATCACATCCTAATTTATTAATCTTTATCTCTCAACATCAAAGCCTGACATTCTCTCTTTTATTTCAAAATACGCTGTGAATACATCACGCGCTATCGGAGCGACGCGTGAGCCGCCCGCACCCTTTTCCACAACGACCGCAATGGCAATCTCGGGATCGTCATAAGGCGCATACGCTACAAAAACGCCATTGTCGGGACGGTTTGCTGATATCTGTGCCGTACCTGTCTTGGATGCGACGGGGATGTGGTAAGCCGCAAATGTTCTGGCTCCTGTACCTCCTGCCTGCGAGACCATTCGCATACCCTCTTGAATAACTTTAATGTGATCCGGATCGAATTCCAAGTTGTCCAAAACTTCGGGGACTATATCAAACGCCTCGCGTCTAAAATCATACGAACGTACCGATTTTATCAGGTGCGGGCGGTAATATAGGCCGCCGTTGGCGAGCGTGGCGGTATATACCGCCATTTGCAGCGGCGTAAAGCTGTTATAAGACTGTCCTATCGCGGACTGGATGGTATCTCCGGCATTCCAGCGCAGATTCTGCGAGTTGGTGTATTCTATGCTTGCCAAAACGCCACGTTCCTCGCCGCCAATCTCAATGCCGGTTCTCTGTCCTAATCCCATTCTGGCGGCGTATTCACTTATTCTATCTATGCCCAACTGTCGCCCTATCTCATAATAGTAATAATTGCACGAGACTTTCAGCGCTGTAGCGGCATTAACATTACCATGGCTGCCAGGAAAAATATGGCATCTCGGCGTGTAGCTGGGCGCATAGAACATATATCTGCCGTGGTCATAGATGGTCGCTCTGGGTTTGATAATACCGTGTTCCAGCGCGGCAATTCCCGTAACCATTTTGAATATCGATCCGGGTGCATAAGCGCCCCCTATAGCGCGGTTAAGCATGGGTCTGAGCGGATCCTCTATCTTCTCTTGAAAGTTCTGATTATAGTTTCTCAATTCAAACGTAGGGTACGACGCCATCGCCAATACTTCGCCAGTGTTGACATTTATCACAACAACTGCGCCGCCTTCCGAAGCGCCGCCCTCTCGGTTTTCTCCCGAGGCGCGCAAATCGTATATGCCCCGTTGCAGCGCGCGTTCGGCCGCCTCCTGCAAACGCAGGTCAATTGTTGTAAAGATATGGCTTCCGGCCTGCGGTTCTCTTTTATAGCTCTGCGCGGTTATCTGCCCTGAGGCAGTAGTTTCGACACTAAGCACACCGTCCACACCTCTAAGCCATTGTTCGGCGGCTTTCTCAATACCGTCCTTGCCGACAATCGCATCAAGGGCATAGCCTAAGAGTCTAAGCTCTTCATACTCATCTTCAAAGATAGGCCCTACGCGTCCTAACAGATGCGCTGCGTAGTCGGTCTGATACTCTCTGGTCGTGACGCTGTTAACGCTCACCCCGGGCAGCCTACGCTCCTCGATCAACGTCAAGAGCCTGACGGAAATATCGTCCGCGAATATATACGGTGATATATTAAAGAACAGGGTTCTAAGCTCCAGTTCATAGCGCACGCCTATGACAAGCCGTGCGTCATCCTCGCTGAATGTTTCGGGGATTCTATATCTCTCCCGCAAAAGTTCCATCAACTCACTCGCGGTGAGGTCGGGCTGTTCTATCTCATTTAAGAATCTGTCAAGGCGCTGTTCTTGCGCGCGTGTCATTTCCTCCATAAGTCTATATGGCTCGAACGTAATGGGAAATGTATCCTCATATCCCGTATCCTCTTGGCGGCACAGCGCAATAAGCGTTAATATTCCCTCTGCGGCCGAACCGGCTTCGTTTATATCGGCTATCGTCATCTGCCGGTGGTTCAGCGTTATATTATAGCTCAATTTGTTAGTTACAAGCGGCCGCCCATAGCGGTCAAATATCTCTCCGCGCGCCGCCGCCACGCTAATCTCGGTGGTATAGCGTCTCTCCGAACGCGCGGCGATCTCGGGCACCGTCTGCACAAGCTGCAAGTCAAATAGAGTAATGAATAATATCGTGGTGAATGACAGCGTCATCAACCCTAATATGCCTATTCTAATGTATAAATTTGCTTTTAACATAGTCCCCTCCCCTTATCGTTTTATCAGCGTCCTCCTATAAATCGTCCGCGCGGGAAAATATAAAACTGGCAGTAACGCAAGCGAATACAATATCTCCGGTGTTGTCACATAGACAAATGCCCAGGCGCTCGCACGCTTGTATATCAACAAAAACAATGCGACAAACAGCACCTGCACAGAAACCAGCACAACTATCGCCAGAAAATAAGCCGAAAGCAATGTCTTGCGCATACTGTAGTCGGCGATTATCCCAAGCACGATACACGTCAGCATAAGCACGACCGTATAATACGTCACGGTATAAGCGGAAATCCAATCACATATCAGTCCGCAGACAAACCCCGCAAAGCCGCCCGTATGCGGGCCGGCAAACATCGCGATAACAACCGCGGAAACTATCAGCAAAAGCGGGCGTACGCTCCAGATAAACAGCGGCGGTAAAAGGAATTGCAAGGCAAAGGCTAATAGAATCAACAAGAAGTATAACGAAAGCCTTATCGCCGACATACGTAAGCGGTCGCGTTCAGTGTACATCTATTCCTCGCTTTCAAACGACATTACTATAAACACTTGGTCAATGTGTACCAGATCAGCCACAGGCGTTATAATTGCCGTTACAGTCATGCCGTTTATATCGGATTCCAGCTCGGATATATACCCTATGATAACATCGCGCGGAAATAACCCTCCCACACCGGATGTCAGCACCTCGTCGCCGCTTTTTATATCAGCGTCTGGGCTAAAGCCTATCATCGTAAGTTTTCCGTCGTGTATAAGCTCAAATCTGCCCCTACATACCCCGTCGACACCCGGGCGAAATACATACGCGCCGCAAGCGAACTCGGAATCCACGACCGTTCTCAATACCGCATTATCTGATCCAACCTCCGAAACTACCCCGATAAGCTGTCCATATTCGTTAAGTACAAGCATTTGAGGTTCTACGCCGTGCCTGCTTCCGCGCGAAATGGTAAATGTGCGGGCATAATTGTCAATATCGCGGGCGATTATTGTAGCGGGAATACTCTCAAAATGGCGAAATCTCTGTTTGAAATCCAAGAAGTTGCGCAAACGTTCATTTTCCTCCAGCGTCACCTGATAAAGCCGCGCCTGTTCCTCGACGTTCGCGGCATGTTGGCGTAAGCGAGCATTTTCGGCGCGAAGTTCATCTATGACGCGCCCGCTATTCCAAAACGTACTGACCCTATCTGAAATCGCATTGAGAGATGTCTGTATCGGTCTTAACGCAGTACCTAAAATCCCGGAGCTTCCCTGCGCCCAACCGGGCGACAGCGCCGAGATAATAGTCAATACCAATGCCGAGATAAGAACGGCGGCGATCAGTATTATCCACTTGTATCTGATTATAAATCTCATCTTTACCCCGCCACTAAACAGCAGCAAAATTAGCGTTGAGGATTTTTGTTGTCATGTGGTGCGGCGAATCCGCAGGAATGTTATCGCCTTTCAAGGATTTGCCGTACCGCATGGCGGCAAAAAGACCGATGATAAATTGCTAATGTTTGGTGACGGGGTAATAATTAAAATAATCTAACACCGAAGTTACCTAAAAGCTGTCCTAACCGGAAAAGCGGAAGCCCCATTACATTATAAAAATCACCCTCGATGGCCGAAACAAAAAGCGCGCCTCTGCCTTGTATACCATAGGCTCCGGCTTTGTCAAACGGATCCTTTGTGGCTATATATGCCTTTATATCACGTTCTGTCAGCGCCGCGAATTTCACACACGTATGTTCGGTTTCTGTTAGAAGTCTCTGTCCGTCAGAGACCGTTACGCCCGTATACACATTGTGCCAGCGACCCGAAAGCTGTTCTAGCATCATGCGCGCCGCCGCCTCATTTTCGGGCTTCCCAAGTGTGCGGCCCCCAATCTCGACAAGCGTATCGGCCGCGATAGCGACCTCGCCCTTATAAATCTCCACCGCCTGTGCCTTTCTGCGCGAAATCTCTCCCACGGCTTGTCCGGCAGGCAGACCGCAGCTCTCATCCACGTCAGGAACCGCAACGCGTAAAGCAATACCCGGAAACTGGCTCAGCAGTTCTAAACGGCGCGGCGAACCCGATGCTAACACCAAAGATGCCACTTATAACAACTCTTTCAGTTGCTCTGTTATCTTGTCCTCGGCAATGCCTACCGACAGAGTAAAGCTGACGTTGTGTTTTTTATCAAACTCTTGCAGCCATGACACAAACTTTTCTAGCTCGCTGATATCGTCCGTTTTCGCAACCTTATGAAGGCTATCAACAAAGATATGCGATATGTCAAAGTTTCCTGCGCAAAGTCCCGATAAGAAGCCACGCATGACTTGGAACCCCTGAATATCATAGTCCGTCGAGTCTATAAGGCGCACAGCATTTATAATGTCAAAGCGCAATTTATTCCCGCGTTCGACACACACGACCTGGCCGTGATCCTCTTTTGCAGTCTCATTCACTAGATTTATAATGTTTTTCGTCTTGCCCGTACCCGCAAGACCTACAAGTAGTTTCACCATGATAATCTACCTCCAAATTAATAATTCAAGATTTATAACTCATAATTAGCTTACAGTCGTTTCAATAGTTCCTCTCGCTTCTCCTCATAGCCCTTCTTCCCCAATAATGCGAACATATTTATTTTATACTCTTCGACACCCGGCTGATCAAATGGATTCACGCCTAAAGTATAGCCGGAAATGCCGCAGGCTAACTCAAAGAAGTAGATAAGCTGCCCCAGCGTGTGCTCATTCGGCGCACCGCAAGCTATTTCGATATTCGGCACTCCGCCGTCGATATGCGCCAACATCGTACCCTTAAACGCCTGCGCGTTGATGCTGTGCAGCCCTTGGCCTGCTAAGAAGTTCAGACCGTCACCATCATTCTCCTGCGCCGGTATGATTATGTCCTTTATCGGACGGTCAAATGTTACAACCGTCTCTAAAAGTTTTCTCTCCCCGTCCTGAAGATACTGCCCCATTGAGTGTAAGTCAGCCGTAAGCTCAATGCTCGCGGGGAAGATGCCCTTACGCTCCTTGCCCTCGCTCTCGCCGTATAGCTGTTTCCACCACTCACCCATAAATCTGAAATTAGGCTCGTAATATGCCAGCACCTCGACATTATATCCCTTGCGGTACAGTGCATTGCGCCCCATCGCATAGACCCTGGCCGGGTTTGTCCCGCTCATGGCGGCGCAGGCTTCCATAGCCTCACGAGCACCCTCGAGAGTTGCGTCTATGTCCAGTCCTGCCACAGCACAGGGCAGTAGTCCTACCGCCGTCAGCACAGAAAAACGCCCGCCTATATCGTCAGGTACGACAAAAGTTTCATAGCCCTGTGCCTCGGCAACCTGCTTCAGCACGCCGCGTGACCTGTCGGTGGTGGCGTATATACGCCGCGCCGCTTCGGAAACGCCGTATCTCTTCTCGATCTCATTTTTAAACAGTCGAAAAGCGATGGCCGGTTCGGTCGTCGTACCGGATTTTGAGATAACGTTTATCGAAAAGTCACGGTCTTTTATCAGCTCTAAAATATCACTGATATATGCTGGACTAAGATTATTGCCCACAAATAACACATCGGGCGTCGCTTTCTTCTTCTGGTTATAAAACGGCGATTTGATAAATTCAATGGCGGCTCGCGCGCCCAGATAAGAACCTCCGATACCGATAACAAGCAATACTTGCGAATCTTTTTGTATACGTACCGCCGCCGATTTTATTCGAGCAAGCTCGTCCTTGTCATAATCGCGAGGCAAATCTATCCATCCTAAAAATTCGTTGCCCGCACCATTTTGTTCCGCAAGGGTTTTGTGCGCCTTTTCAATGTCATAATAAACCTCATTCATATCACTTTCGGACACAAACGGTTTAATGCCATCAAGTGAGACACTTAACATGGCTAATCCCTCTTTCTGAGTTGTTCTCTTTGTTGTTCCCACACAAACTTTCTCAATTCCTCTCTATCTACCGGATAACTAAATAAAAACCTGACGCCCATATGGTTTTTAAAGATAATATCTTTGTTTTCCACCCGGCGCACCCAGTGGACTTGTGCCATTAGCGTCTTTTTCTCTCCCAAAATCTGCGGAGGCAATGATACGTGGATAGGGGCTCCAACCTCAGGGTGCTCATCTGAATACACCGCCGCCCCTCCTGCCGAGATATTGTTTATAAGACATTTTACCGGCGCCGATTCCGGGTCTGCCATCGACGGGTTTGACGCCATGGCTTTTGATATTGTAGTTTCTATAGCGGAATCTACTCTAAAATCATTGCGGCGTTGATTGCGTACAACATATCCGTCGCACTTCATTGTCAGGTAGTTCAGTTCACCCTTTTTTAGCCGCTCCCCTGAGATTGCGTTGGTTTCAAAAACGGCTGAATCTGCGAGATAAGTAATCACAACGCCCTCGCCGGGATGTAATGGATACAGTACCATCCCCTGCATAGGCGCGGTAATAAGGAATGTGTTTTGGTCTATTGCCATTTCATAGCTGCTGAACACATCTATCGTTTTTATAGGGTCTTCTTTAATAGGGATTTTAATCGTTAAATTCGTCCCTGATTTAACACCCACTTCCGTTATACGCTTTTGCGATTCGGATGTTGAGCTGCCCGTCACCTGCGCGGGCGCAGGTTTTTTATCTTTTTTCCCGAACAGCGGCAGAGCAGACCCCTCCTATTTCGGATTAACAATATTACGCCAATCAAGGTCGCCGCGGCTGAGTCCATGTATCAAGACCTCCGCAGTAGCAACATTTGTGGCAATCGGTACATTATGGATATCGCATAAGCGCAAAAGCGAAATATCCGGCTCGTTAGGCGCGGCTGTAAGCGGGTCTCGGAACAGCAGCACAAGATCGATCTCATTGTACGCTATACGCGCTCCTATCTGTTGATCGCCGCCCTGAGGACCGGAGAGGAACCTTTTAATATTCAATCCCGTTGCCTCTGAAATCAGGCGTCCGGTCGTACCAGTCGCGCAGAGGCTGTGTTTTGATAAAACACCGCAATAAGCGATGCAGAACTGCACTAAAAGCTCTTTTTTCTTATCATGCGCAATCAAAGCAATGTTCATAAACAGTTCTCCATCTTACGATTTTATCTTAGCCAAAAAAGCGCGTTTCACTCTGCTCGTGACTTTCATATCGCTTACCTGCACACGTTCGCCTAATATCCTAAGCGCGATGTCCCGATATGCCTCCGCCGCACCATCCTGCGAAAGTGAGACCAGCGGTATACCCTTGTTAGTTGCGGCAATAACGCGCTCGTCCTCGGGTATAACGCCCAAAAGCGGGATTCCCGTCCCGTCCATAATATCGTCAATATAAAGCGCGATATCCTCCGTCACCAGTCTCGGTCGCACACGATTGACCACAAGATACACAGATTTTTCGTCGCTTAACATTTCAGAGGCACGCGCTGCGTCCCGCATACTTACAACATCCGGCGTAACGATAATGACAACCGTGTCAGACATATCAGCCATTGCCGCGAGCTTGTCATTAAGCCCCGCTGAACCGTCTATCCACACAAAATCAAATACTTCTGTAAGCACATCTATCAAAACACGTAGTTTTTCGATATCAAGTTCCGTTTCACGGCTCGGGGCGGCAAGTACGGAGAGATTCGGTATTTCGGGGTGTTTTACAAGCGCGTCATCGCACTTTACATTGCCCGATAAGACATCACCTAAGTGCATGACAGCTTTGTCTGATATTCCTAATATGATGTCGGCGTTACGAAGCCCGCAGTCAACGTCTATCAATACGGTCTTATGACCCAGTATCCCAAGGCACGAAGTCACGCCTGCACCGACGGTAGTCTTTCCGGTGCCGCCTTTGCCCGATATGGTGAATATGATTTTACCCAAGGCGGCACCCCCCTCTCCTTGTCGATCTTTATTATAACTTATGACTTATAATTTATAACTATCTAAGCACCCTTACCTTTATTATTCCCTCGACGGCCATCAGTGATTCAATAAGTTTATCGCTAATCTCAGACGTGGTGTCAAGCATGGTATAGGCATAATCGTTCTTTGATTTGTTCACCATATTATCAATATTGATATTAGTCTCTCCCATAAATGTAGATATTCTTTGCAGCATCTGCGGCACATTCTTGTGCGCTACACAGAGTCTTATGCCATCGCCCTTAGACATCTCGACATCCGGGTAATTGACAGAGTTTTTAATGTTGCCAAACATCAGATAATCGGACAGTTCATGTGCCGCCATAACAGCGCAATTGTCCTCGCTTTCGGGCGTAGACGCACCGAGATGCGGAATAGGCACAACCTTGGGATGCTTGTTTATGCGCGGCGTCGGGAAATCGGTGACATAGCGCGCCACGCTTCCGCTCTCAAGCGCGGTTACGATATCATCGTCATTTACAAGCTCCGCGCGCGCAAAATTGAGTATACGCACGCCGGGCTTGACAAGCGACAGTGTTACGGAGTTTATCATATGTTTCGTATAAGTATTAAGCGGCAAATTCAGACTGATATAGTCGCACTCCGCCAACAGTTTATTCAAATCGTGATATCGGCTGACATTACGCGAAAGCCCCCACGCGGCATCGACCGAGATATACGGGTCAAAGCCTAAGACTTTCATACCCAGATGGTGCGCCGCGTTCGCAACGCCCACACCGATTGCTCCTAGACCGACGACACCCAGCGTCTTACCCAGAATTTCAGGTCCCACAAAAGCCGTTTTGCCCTTTTCAACCTGCGCGGCAACATCGTCGCCCTCAAGATCTCTTGCCCATCTGATACCGCCATCTATATCGCGCGAAGATAAAAACAAGGCGCAGACCGCAAGCTCACGCACGGCATTCGCATTCGCTCCCGGCGTATTGAATACGACGATTCCTTTTTCGGCGCACTTATCCAGCGGGATATTATTGGTACCCGCGCCCGCACGCGCAATAGCAAGCAGGCTGCCCGGCAGCTCCATATCATGCAGTTTTGCCGAACGCACCATTATACCGGCGGGATTCGCGTCATCATTATTCATTTCAAATTGCTTGGGATCAAAAATATCCAGCCCAATGGGCGCTATTTTATTAACACATCTTATAGTATACATATTAATCGTCCATTCCGCCGCCGCGCGTCGGCATAAAGTTTTATGAGACCTGTCTTATCGCGCGGCAAAGAATGATAAGACGATTATTTTTTAATTAGGCTAGTCTGAAACAAGTTTCAGACTATCTCCTTTCCTTTACACTTGATCTTCATATGGCATAATAATCGCCGCGATAAAATACGCAAAAATACCAAAACCGGCGGGCAATATCGCAAGCAGCCAAGCCAAACGGATAACAGTCGGGTCGATGTTAAAATACTCTGCAACGCCTCCGCACACACCGCAAATTTTACCGTTGCGTATCTTGTATAGTCTTTTCATTGATATTTGCTCCTTTACAAGTATATTGGGGGACCGGCGGCTTGCCCCCGCATTGCCCGGCAGGGCACCTGCCTGAAGCGCCGGGTGCTGCATGCCTTATTTCCCATAATCGAATTCAAATTCTTTCATAAAGTCACACAGCGCCCTAACGCCCTCGATGGGCATCGCGTTGTAAATACTGGCGCGGATGCCGCCCGTGGCACGGTGACCCGCAAGTGATACCAATCCGCGTTTGGCTGCTTGTTTTACAAACTCCGCGTCCAGCTCGACATTACCCAGATTGAACGTAACGTTCATCATCGAGCGCGAATCGGCGGCAATACTAGCGCGATAGAGGTTTGAATCGTCAATAAGGTCATACAGCAACTTCGCCTTTTCACGGTTGCGCTTTTCTATGGCGGTAACGCCGCCCAGATTCTCAAGCCAATCAAGCACAAGCCCCAATAGATAGATGCCGTATGTAGGCGGCGTGTTGACCATCGATTCACCTTGCGATTGTGCCGCATAGTCCATGACAGAGGGCGTATAAGGCAGCGCGTTGCCCATAAGGTCGCGGCGGACGATGACGACCGTCAATCCCGAGGGTCCCATATTCTTCTGCGCGCCGGCATAAATTATACCGTATTTAGAAACATCCACAGGCTCTGAGAGTATAGACGACGACATATCACAAACCAGCGGTACATTTTCCGTTTCGGGCATATATGGCCAGCGCGAGCCGAATATCGTGTTATTGTGGCAATAGTGGAAATAAGCGGCTTTTGGATCAACTGTGAACGAGGATTGCAACGGTATAATAGTGTAATCGCTGCTCTTTGTAGACAGCGCAACGCGCGCGCCGCCGTATTTCTGACCCTCGACATATGCTTTGTTCGAGAAGAATCCTGTTATGGCATAGTCCGCACTTTCATGCCCTTTCATAAGGTTCATAGGTATCGACGCGAATTGCAGCGTCGCGCCGCCCTGCAGGAACAATGCCTCGTGCGTGTCGGGAATATCCATGACACGGCGCAGTTTGGCATATACCTTTTCATATACTGCCATAAATGTTTTCGAGCGATGGCTCATCTCCATAACGGACATACCAGTATTGTTATAGTCCTCCAACTCGTCAGCGCTTCGCCTTAGGACTCCCTGCGGAAGCATTGACGGTCCTGCTGAAAAATTATATACTCGCGGCATAGTTCTACCTCCTTTTATCATTACGCTTATTATACGCTATACACGGCGGGTTGTCAATAAAAACAAATCCCCCCGCGCCGCTTTTGTTTAGCGGAGCGGGGGGTTGTAGGGGCGGGGTTAGCCCGCCCGTGTTTTAGTGAGTTCCGCCGCAGTGTGTTTCACACTTGCCGTTACTGCATGAGTCGCAAAGGAATGGCGAAAAACAACTTGATTCGGCACAGAAGGGCAAGCATTCGCCTGACCAATCATGCCAATAGTCATTGTAATCAGCATCACACGATTTCTTCGAGCAGATGGAACACACAGTAGCGTGCATCCCATCATTGCCGTAATTCTCTTCACATTTGAAGTGAACATCGCAATCGCCCTTAGTGGAACACAGATTACCATTCTCTACTCTGCTAGACCATCTGCACTTATAGTGAACGCCACAGTCTGCTAAAGCATCGCAGTAGCCGACACCTATATTTGAATCTTGATAATTCCAGCACTTCCAGTGGTCTCCGCAAGTATACGCTTCGTGGGCACCAATATCGCACTTGAAGTGAAAAGGACAAGCTGCTTTAGCATGGTCGGCAGCGTTATAACCGGCGGCGCATGTCAAGCAATTCCAACAGTGGGTATCCCCGCGGATTCCCTCAGCGGCTTGCGTACACCACTTGTTTGCGGCAAAATTAGCACAAGCCCAATTTTCGCACCAAGCGAGACTTGGAATTGGAATCCAAACCCTTTTTTCCTCATCAACAACTAACACATTATTAACATTGCTGATTATCATCGCAACTCCAAGTGTATTTCCGCCCCAATGCTGGAAAAGATTAAACGGTTCGCCATTATTAATACCAGGGATTGCAAGTGTTTTTAAGCTATCTGTTTGTTTAATATCATTACTAATGGCATGCCAGTTGCCCAACCGAATAGCCATTGTTGTGTTATTAAAACCTTCCAGCTTAAAGTCAGCGGTGTTGAAGTTCAGTCCCGCCAGTTCGGGAACATATGTAGCGCCGGCGCCAGACCACCTAAGCATTTTCTCGCTTTCGACAGCACTTTCAGAGGGGTTGACGCCAATCCCATCTCCCGCGTTGAGCGCCGGGTCAAATGTCAGCGTATATTCACTGCCACTGCCGATGACGTTAGTTATAGTGCCTTGCTCATGGTCCCAAGAATTTCCGCCTGTTTTTCTCCAAACCGAAGCCTCGAAATCGGCCGCTGTCAAACCGGGTACCGCGCCGCTTAGCCAAATTTTAACTTGATTGTTAGATATAACATACGCATGATTTATAGTGGGACCAAATTCGATTTCAAATGTCATTGTGGTATCGTTGACAATTGTCCTTCCTGTACTCAATGACCCGTGTCCGCAGTTGGGACCGCAGCTGGTATGCGATGCGCTTCCCCAGCTTTCCCTTGCTCCATCGACAGTTGTGTAAGCGCCGAATCTATAACCGGAGTTTGCGGTTACAGTTATGACCGCTTTGTATAGTTTGTCGGTGAACTTGCCATCTGCGGCGAGTGTACTGCCATCCAGCCTTTCCCAAGCTATACCTGTTACTTTAGCTACAGGTGTAGTATAATTTGTATTATCATTATTGACTACTGTATCTATATGTTCATAAAAATGATTAGGATTTGAGTTAAAAAACGCGGTCGGATTTGTTGGGCGGGTTGCACCCGGTGTCGGGTAGAAATCTGTCCACACATGAACACCCTCAATAACTATACCACTCGGCGTAGTGCCGCCGCCCTGGCTGTTACCGCCTTGGTTATTGCCACCCTGACTATTTCCTCCTTGATTTCCTCCTTGAGAATTGCCACCTTGAGAATTGCCACCTTGAGAATTTCCGCCTTGAGAATTTCCGCCTTGATTGCCGCTGCCGGCTTGCGTACTTCCGCCGCTAACAGCCGAACCTGCAACCGTTGTGCCCGTCACACCAACGCCTGTGGTTGTGGTTTGGGGTTTGGATTCGATAGCAACATCGTTTGCATTGATTTGCGCCGTAGTTATTGCGCCTGCGCCTGTGACCGCCGCGCCGGCACCGCCTGAGGTTACCGTTAGGTTGCCTATTTGTGAACCACGCTCGGTATCAATGCTGACATCCGGTGCCTGTACTCTTAGAGCCGTAACGGTGGAATCAGCCGCCAGTGAGACATCTGCATTAGGCGCGTTGATGGTCACCGTACCGACAGTTCCGCCTGTAAGTGTTACAGGCACATCGGCATCTACTCTTACAGACCCGACATCGCCCTCGATAATTACATTATCTTTACCATTGTTTATGTAGATAACCTCTACGCTGCTATTGCCGACCACGGTTACGCGCACTGCGCCGTCAACACGCGATACAATTATCTCACTGACTTTCGAGTTGTTTTTGATATTAATCGAGTTCCGTCCGCCGCCGCGAATAACAAGCCTACCCTCAACAGTCACATTATCAAGCGTAACAGTCCCATTGCCGACGCCGTCGCCGATAATCAGGTCGCCTTTAACGGTCAGGTCTTTAAGCGTCGCGCCGGCAGCCTTGACTACAACGTTGCCGTTGCTGACGGCAGTTGTCGTCCCCGACTTATTGACAAAGCCTTGGAACACATTACCGAACAGTGCGGCAAACTCGCCGCGTGTCATTGTGCCTTTGGGCGCAAGCCTGAATTTGCCGTCAGCTGACGGTATACCTTGGATATAACCGTTATCTACTAACGCTTGTATAGCGCGTCCATATTGATTTGAAACTTCGTTTGAGTCTGTAAATTTTGACAAATTCCATCTTTCGGCGCTTAATCTGACAGCTTTAGCCATCATGTCAAACGCTTCTTCACGGGTAACTAAATCGCCGGGCCTAAGCAGACCGCCTACCGGAACAATAACTCCCATTTGTACAGCTATGGCAAGTCTGCCGTCTTTAGCGTACCAAGCGTCAATGGGTATGTCAGTGACATTTGACAGTGACGCTCTTGTCGTCGCGCCCATTACGTTAACAAGATAGATTGCCGCTTCGGCACGGGTTATGACGGCATCAGGATTGAATTTGCCGCCGCCCACTCCTTGCATAATACCGTTATTAATAGCCGACACTATACCAGCATAGGTAAAGTGCGAGCTATCCGGCAAGTCGGTGAAGTCTGCCGTAGATACCGCTATCGCAGGAATCGCGATGGATAGTAACATTGCTAGCGCTAGGGTTAGTGATAGAATTCGTTTTTTCATGTTGTATTCCCTCCTAAAATTTCTTTCAAAACCCCCGCCGCTTCACGGCACCCCCTTTTCTAAAGGAGGCTCTCCCTTGCCCTCTTTAGTAAAGAGGGTGGCTCCGTAGAGCCGGGTGTTTTGCAAAAGGTATACTTTTTGATAATAGTCTATCGGCGGAGGGGCAGGTTAGAATTTATCGAAAATTTTATAAAAAGTGCTTGCTTTTGTTGGAAATATGTGCTATCATAATGTCCAACGAAACACTATCAAAAAGTATACCTTTTGATAGTGTTTTTTCGTTGACACTAATTCACTCACAGTTTATAATGGTGCTATAAGGAAAACTGAGGAGTGACACAATGATGGAATACGAGGAGATATTTCGCCAAATCGGAATTAGAATTGCATATTATCGAAAGCTCAAAGGGTATACTCAAGAGGTTTTTTCAGAAATATTGGATGTTTCACCATCATATTACAGTCAAATTGAAGCGGCAGGGTGTTATAAGCCGATAAGTCTTCGTACTCTGTTTAGAATAGCCGGGGCATTGGAAGTCGAACCATATAAACTGCTTATGCGAGACTAGCATAAAATATGATTACACGCAAGCCCCCGCCTTTCTCAAGACGGGGGCTTCGCTATTCAATTCAGAGGCTAGTGCCTGCTATACCTTTTCTCGGTTACTTACAGACTCTGTTCAGCCTTTTCGATCATTTTCTTGACCATTTGTCCGCCGATAGAACCGGCTTGACGCGCGGTCAGGTCGCCGTTATAACCATTTTTAAGGTTGACGCCGACTTCGTTGGCGGCTTCCATCTTGAAACGGTTAAGGGCTTCCTTGGCATGAGGAACAAGAGGATTATTAGACATGAGAAACATCTCCTTAGTTGTCTTCAATAAAAGTCACATGCTTTCAATAAAACATGCGCAAAGCTTTTTCAAGCTCGCAGTTATATTGTTACCCGCTTTTGTCCTGATATGCCGAAAAAATTATGGTTGTTTTGGTTTTTATATGTGAAAATACTTCAGTTTCAAAGTTAGAGCAGGTATGATATACTGATTGGGAGGAGGCAGCGTTGTTATGAAACCTTATAAACTTCCGCTCCGTACAGCAGAGGCGGAGTTCACAGAAAAAAAGAGCCGGTTTATCAGTCATATAACACCGATTTCTTCTGAGGAGAAAGCTCTCTCTTTCCTGTGTTCTATCCGCGAGAAACACCGCGAAGCGAACCATAATGTCTATGCCTATCGAATAAAAAACGGCGGCATATGCCGCCACAGTGACGATGGCGAACCGTCCGGGACTGCTGGTATGCCGCTTTTGGATGTCTTTATAAAGCAGGATATTTACGACTTCTGTTGTGTCGCCACCCGTTATTTCGGAGGCATCATGTTAGGCGCGGGCGGTCTTGTCCGCGCATATTCTCGTTGCGGCACTGTCGCGCTTGAAGCGTCCGGCGTGGGCGTGATGCGTGAAATGGCGCTGTGTGTAACAATATTGCCATACACGCTGTACGAAAGTGTAAAGCGATTACTACACACATGCGGCGCGGACATTACGTCCGAGGATTTTGGCGCGGAGGTTGTGTTGCGGTTCTCAATGCCATCGGAAGATCTGCCGGCGCTTGAAAGTATGGTTATAGAGTTGACGGCAGGCTCGGCGCTTATACATGCGGAAGGGAAACAAATGAGCGTTTGAAATATTTCTGTATTCTTTGTCTTTGTAACGAAACGCGGCTTGCCCCGTCTAATCCACGAAATCAGACAGAAGGGAGGCGAAAATGTGAGCGCGGACTTCGAGCAATTATACAACACTTACTACATGCAGGTATACTCATATGTGATGACCCTGGCGAGAAACCAAGACATTGCGGAAGAGATAACGCAGAAAACCTTTTTTAAGGTGCTGACGACCAACAAGACACACCGAGGTGATGCCGCCGAGTTTACATGGTTGTGCGCGATTGCGAAAAATATATTTACAGACGAACTCAGACGGCAGTCAAGGCATAGTCATAGTGAACTTCAACCTGAAAGTGTTTTGGACGTCAGTATAGAAACCGCGTTTGAGGATGAGGAATCCACTTTTAGAATCCATCAAGTGCTGCATAATTTGGAAGAGCCGTATAAAGAGGTCTTCCAACTGCGGGTATTCGGCGAACTGTCTTTTCAAAAGATAGGACTTCTGTTCGGAAAAACTGAAAACTGGGCCCGCGTCACATATCACCGCGCCCGACTGAAGATTCAAGAAAGGATGGAAGAAAAGTGAAACAATCATGCGAACTTGTAAAAGACCTGCTGCCCCTCTACCACGACGGCGTATGCAGCGAGCAAAGCAAACAGCTTGTAGAAGAGCATCTGGCGGAGTGCCCGTCTTGTAAAAACGAACTGCAAAAAATGAATAACAAGATCTATGATAACCAATTATCCAAAGAACGGGAGAATGTAGTCGCGCGGCACACTGAAAAGGTCAGGAAAGCATCGCTGACCGCGGGTATCGCTGTCTCGGCAGTAATGGCAGTGCCTATTCTCGTCTGTCTGATCGTCAACCTCGCAACCGGTCACGCACTGGACTGGTTCTTTATCGTTCTGACGTCGTTGATGGTACTGGCGTCGGTCACGGTAGTCCCGATGGTGATAGAGGAAAGGAAACTTTTGTGGACTATTGGCAGCTTCACCGCAAGTTTAATCTTATTGCTGTTGACATGCAACCTGTATTCCGGGGGCACCTGGTTCTTCATCACTGTTATCCCTACCCTGTTCGGACTATCAGTACTATTCCTGCCATTCGTGCTATATCAACTGCCCCTGACAGGATTCGCCTCTGATAATAAAGGACTTATCTACATGGTGGTGAATACTGTGCTGCTGTACGCCACGGTCATCGTAGGCATAATATATTCAGGCAATTTTGCGGAGTATTGGAGAGTTGCCATGCTGAGCACAACTGTGAATATTCTGTTACCATGGGCGTTACTTGGTATCATTCGCTATGTAAGAGCCAACGGTTTCATAAGGGCTGGCTTGAGTGCCATCGTCGGCGGAGTATTTCTCTCCACAATCAGCAGTGTAATAAATTTGATACAAGGAAGCACTGTGGGTTCTCCTTTTACCAACGCGAACCTTCTTACTTGGAGTCAGGTAACAATAGATGCAAATATCTTTCTGATAACTCTTTTCACAGGCTTAATAACCGGCGGCGCTTTACTAAGCTATGGGTTGCTAAGGAAGAAATGAGGTTAAGATAAAAAGAACGCCGGGATTCATCCCGGCATCTTCTTTGTTTCTATCAAATCTTACGAGCAAACCGCTTAACCTGCTGTCCATTATGTTCTATAACTTCATCCCTCATCACCGCCGGCCGCATCCATATACGACCATCAGCTATCAGCTCCCGATAAACAACCATCTCCTCCATTGTTGAGGCCGTTCCTATTACCTCGTATTCATTGCCTTTGTAGTGGGTGTATATCTCAGCTTGTCTTGAAAAGTTGTGACGCGAGATCTTCTTGGGACATTCCTTGCTCTTTTCTAAGTTAGCAGATTTTTTCGCCTAAGTTCATATGGATAACCTGCTTTTATTTGAACATCTGCAACTGGCATTTGCGTTTCAGTTTTTCAATACAACTTCAATAAAATAATTCTAAATCCTCTCGCTACCACACCCTAACACTCGGAACGTCTATTTATACAAATCCGTATACTTCTCACTCAAGTACTCCACATAATAAGCCGGGTTGAACGATTCCCCTGTGGCAAGGCGCAATAATTCGGCGGGTTCATAAAGTGCGCCGTGGCAGTGGATATGCTGTTTAAGCCACTCAGCTACCGGTGACAGGTCGCCTTTGATCGCCACGCCGTCGACGTCAACAGTCTTGCGCATAGCACGCATAATCTGCGCCCCATATGCGGTGCCGACAGCGTATGATGGGAAATATCCCACAAAACCGGCGCTCCAGTGGACATCCTGTAAAACGCCCTTAGCGTCGTTGGGCGGACGTATGCCGAGCAATTCCTCGTATTTATCCGCCCACAAACCGGGTAGATCGCAAACCTTCGCCTCGCCTGTTAGCAGTGCTTTTTCAAGTTCATAGCGCACGATTATATGCAAACAATACGTCAGTTCATCAGCCTCTATGCGGATGAGTGACGGGCGGGCGATGTTAACAGCGCGGTATAGTTCCTCCTCGCTCCATTCTGTGAAATTATCGAACAACCCTTGCAGCTTGGGCAGCAAGACACCGGCAAAAGCGCGGCTGCGCCCGATCATGTTTTCCAACATGCGCGACTGGCTCTCGTGCATACCCATCGAAGCTTCGATAGCCAGACCATAAGACTCCAGCTCTTCATCCATGTTCTGCTCATAGAGCGCATGACCTGACTCGTGAATTACTGAGAAAAGCGAAGACAGTATACTGTCCTCATGGTACTTCGTGGTAATGCGCACGTCATTTCGGCTGATAGCGGTACAAAACGGGTGCTCTACTTCACCTATCTTACCGCGTGATATATCATACCCCGAAAACTTGCATAGCCAAGGCGTCAACTCACGTTGCTTTTCAATTGGGAAAATCCCCTTTATTTCGCGCGGTTGTTTTCCGCTTTCTCCTATCATTTTTACTAGCGGCGCGATTTTATTGCTCAACAAGGCAAAAAAACTATCAAGCATCTCAACCGTTGCGCCTTTTTCATAGCCGTCCAACAGTGCGTCATAAGGATGGTCTGTATAACCGTACCAGTCACAGAGACGGCGATTGAAGTCAAATACTTTTTCATAATAGGGCTGTATCATGGCAAATTTGTTAGTTTCCCGCGCCTTTTCCCAAATAGATTGGGCTTGTGCCGTTAGCGCATAGTATGCTTGCATCTCCTCCGGCGGGACGGCTTTGGCCTTGCGGTAGTCGCGTCCCATTTCGCGTAACATAGCAAGCTCAAGCTCGGTCAATTCGCCGTCTACAGCTTCAAGCGTTTCAATGGCTTCGAGTGTATCCTCCGCGATAAAACGGCTGAATGCCTCACCGGCCAGCCAGCCCGTTGCCGCTCCGCGCGATACCAGTGACTTTTCCGGCACGCCTAAGGTGGCGGCATCCCAGTGCATCAAAGTGTCTGCCATATTTAGCGCTCGTGTCGCCTCGAGTTTTTGCGCTAGTAAGTCTAGTGCTTGTTGTTTAGTCATGTTGTTTAGTCATGAGAAAGACCTCCTGTTTAATAACTGCATATAAAATGTCGATTCTATTTCCTGCCAGTTTTTCTTACGTCTGCTTTCTCCAAATGACATATGGCTTCCCAGCACCGCATACCCCGTTTTCTCAGTCAGCCATTGCTTTGGGAATATATATGTACCGTTTTCTGTTTTATATTTTTCCAAACAGCAGAGCAAATCGGAGAACCATTTCGTCTTTAACGCGATGGGATATTTGACTATATACATTGCGAAGAATAACAGTTTTGGCACATAAAGCGGTTGCCTCGGCGAGTAAGAGCTGTTATTACTGGCATTTTCAAAATAGTCTGCAATATTAAACCATCCGGGATATTTGGGATCCCATCCATGGGAGTAATATTTTGTTTTACCCGTTGTCGTTAAAACACCATATCCGTCGGGTATCGTGTTATGGAAATCATCGTTTGAGATAAAATCAATTACTGCGTCTATCTTTTTATCCGTTTCCGGGCTATGAGCGCCGTACAGCTTAGTTAACCCGAATATATCATATACAAGCGGCCAGCATATACCATGTTCATCGAACAATTTCGGTTTGGTAAAATGCTTTATACCAATATAGTTTGGCGGAACGCTTTTTAGTTTACCCCGTTCTTCCGGGGACAGATAGATATCGCAATTACCCTTGCTTGCGAACTCATATAGCTCGTTCAAGCTGCCTAACATGAATTCAAGAACTTTACTGTCTTTAACTTCACCAATCGTAAGCATGTTTGAAAGCAAAGTCAAGTCCTGGTTAATATAAAAATTGTATTTCCGGCAAGGTTTTTTTAATGGTGTGTTTTTTATGATGTCCATATAATATTTAACTGCGTCGGCAACGGGCGGCAACTCCGCGTGCAAGCCAAATTGCACAATTTTGAACATAGCGTTTTCAAGGTAATAATCGGGGGCTCCATGAATCATATTTTTATTCTGTGGAGGATTTTCTGGTTTAAGTTTCTTTAGCCATAGCTTCACAGTTGAATTATCGAGTAGCTCATTTTCGATTGATTTAGCTAACTTATCGTCGTTTAATAATTCCCGCGCCACTCTATAACGAATGGGTGCGTCGGCGTTATCCATCAACCATTCACATGTTTTCGTATCAATCATTAGACTCTCCTTAAAACACAAACCGCCCTGACAAAGCTGGCTTCCGCATTTATCTTTAATGGCAAGACCATTACCTCAAAGTCAGCAATACCGATTTATCTATATCTTCCTCACCCGCATTACAATAGGCAGCGGAACGTTTTCCCAAACCGAGTGGGTGCATTGCCCTTGCTTGAATATTGGCTCTTCCAAACCGTCTAAAACAAATCCGGCATCAAAGCATACACCTAAAAGTTCTTGTAATGAGCGATGCCAATGATAAGTACATTTTGGATTATCAGCTAATACTTGATATGAGTAGCGTTGTGGTTTAATATAATTAGTTATAATCAAACCGCTGCCGTTTTCGTTAATACTCTTATCAGGTGATTGAAAACATGGATGCACAACGGAAAACACAAGTATGCCACCGCATTTTAGTAGATCATAAACTGCTCTAAACAAAGGGGCTATATCGGGAATGCCCATAATCGCCATGTTAGCGACAGCTTTATCAAACAGCTTTCTGTCGGCGAGCTGCATTAGCTGGTCGTAATCGGTCGCGTCTGCAACAGAAAGCGTAATGTTTTCTAAATAGGGCGCACACCTTTTTTTAGCATTTTCTATCATGGCGGGGCTGTAATCAAATGCAACTACATGTACGCCGCGCTCTACAAGATACCGAGTGAAAACACCATTGCCGCACGCAATATCCAATATGCGTTCGCCGTATTTTGGATTTAACATTCGCACGGTTGCGGGTCGGATGAGCTCTCGATGAAAATCGTTGCCGTCATCACCGACGCGATTATCCCAATCTTCGGCAAGCGCTTCCCAATGCTCATTATTTTTTTCTGTGTTCATTACCTCATCCTGACATCCGGCCCGAAAAAGTGCAGCTGCTTAAACTCTCCCAAAAGTCGCGAGCATATCTGCGGCATATACACCTGCGACAACTCGTGCGCAGTGAAATTAGCGTTGATTATCATCTTGCGCCCTGTCACAAGCCGTGTGTTGATAATATCATACAGCGCCGACTGGACAAAAGCGGTGGTCATCTCCGTACCTAAATCGTCAATTATTAACAGCTCACTCTCATAATACGGACGCACGTCTGCCTCGCCGCGTTCAAAGCGTTTAATCTCCAACTCACCGAACATCTCTATCGCTGTAACATACCTGACCTCGACGCCCTTTTCGGCGACACTGTGCGCTATACATCCACATAGGAATGTCTTTCCCTGTCCCGTGCCGCCGTTTAGAAACAGGTTTGGTGAATCTTCGCAAAAACTCTTTCCCCAACTACGGCAATAGACAAGATTCCCCTCCATATTCTCGCGCTGTGAAAGCCCCCAACCGGGGTCCTTGTCATATGAAAACACATTCAAATTAAAGTTATCAAAAGTTCTGCCGCCTAACGCCGAAAGCCCCGTCATCTGCACAGCCGCTAAATGACGGCGTAGACAATCGCACGGTTTTTTGCCGATAAAGCCCGTGTCCGCGCAAGTTTTGCACATGGGGAGGTCAAACAGCGCGTCGGGCTCATGCCCTTTAGAGGTTAAAAGTTCTCTTAGCTCCTCTTGTTTTTTAAGGCTTATTTCCTTGGCTTTATCAAAGGCGCTCTCTTCTGTTCGGGACAATACATCCTCGACTGCGCGCAGAAAAACACTGCGAATATCGTTCAAAAGCCCTTGGGCTTGCGGCAATTCTCCCATAATGCGATCCGCCGCCTCCGCGCGGCGGCTTTTATAAAATTCCTGTTCATTCTCAAGCAATCTCCTTGCACTTTTCAGGACATCCATATTAATCGTCCAATCCGCCTCCGCGCGTCGGCACAAAATTAAGTGAGCTCATCTTATCGCGCGGCTAAGGAATGATAAGACGAATATAATGATTTTACATATAAGCCCTAATCATGGATAGCCTGAAACTTATTTTAGGCTAAACACCCTCACCGCTGCGCACGCGCTTCAAAAAGCTGCTGATGTCGTCCACCGCCGCCTTTTCGCGCACTCCCGCCGTCTCGGGCGCATATGCCGTCTTAGAGCGGGCGGGCTGAGATGATGGAGTTTTCTTAGCTCCCTGATACCTTGGCAAAAGCGGCTCGCCGCTTTCGACTTCCTCGGGCGTAGTAAGCCCTTTCGTTTCCCAGTTCTTCAATATCGTAGCCATATATTTCCAATTCATTCCGCCCGTGCGTATGACCGTTTTGTCATAGGCAAGCGAAATCAGGTCGAGCGAGTGTCCCGCTGTGACCCACTCGTTCATATATTTATCTTCCGTCGCCGAAGGCGCCCTGCCACGTATATGCAACATGGACATGATCTTAAAGCGGTTGGTGCGGCGCTCGGCAAGCTCGGTCAAATACTTCTCCGCGCGCAGTTCGTTATCTATGCCCTTTTTCTCCCAAACGGCGGCCTCACGATCTATCTGGTTGAGCTTCGGCATATTGCCGCCGCGCTCACGTGCCTCTTCAACGCAATGTGTAATCAATAAATTCAGTACACCGGCGGGCAAACCACGCCAGTCGTATATACGGTACAGCGTCTGTAGGTCGTTGTTCGACAGAACCTTTCCCAAGCGGGTTTCGGCCTCTTTAACAACCGCGCTGAAATCATTTTGGTTTTCAAGCGCGTACGCTATCTCGCCGGATGTATAAGTCGGGCGGTCATCTACGGCCAGACCTTTAGTATGTGTAGTATGTGACGGTTCGTCAACGGGTTCCGGCTTAGTACGCGGGGGCTCGGGGACAGCGCCCCCGTATTGCCCGGCAGGGCACCTGCCCGCAGTGGACAAAAGTGACGCCTCCTTTAAGCGCATAAAAGCTCGTGTTACTTCCAGACCGTCAACGCCCAGTACAAGCGATGCCTGCTGCGCGTCTAAGGGTTGAGGGTTTGCCAAAAGATAGCAGAACAACAAGGCGGCGGTGCCGTCCTGAAGAGCCAGCACTTGATTCAGCGCATGACATGTTACGCCCACGGCTTGTCCTGTTTGAAGCTGAAAAGACATATCCATAAAATTGAAACTCCGTTTCCCGCTTGAAAAATGCGGATATAGTTGGTATAATGCTAAGGGGACGGCGTTCTCGACGTCCCGCGAAGGAGAATAACATGAAGTATGTCGATTTATATACGGACGGCGCGTGTTCGGGTAATCCCGGCCCAGGTGGCTGGGGTGTCGTACTGATATACCGCGGCAATATCAAAGAGATGTCGGGCGGCTGCTCTGACACCACAAACAACCGCATGGAGCTAACTGCCGTAATCGAGGGGCTTTCCGCCCTGAAAGAACGGTGCGAGGTCAAGGTATACTCAGACTCGCAGTATGTAGTGAACGGTATCTCAAAAGGCTGGGCGGATGGCTGGCGCGCCAAGGGTTGGATAAAGAGTGACAAAAAGCCCGCGTTAAACGCCGACCTTTGGGATAGGCTGCTATCATTGTGCGAACACCATCAAACGATATTCGAATGGGTGAAAGGACACGCCGAAAATGAATATAACAACAGGTGTGACCAACTCGCTACAGAGGCGGTCACGCGACTTGACGAATCCTGAACTCAACACCCAAATCTTCCGCGAACTTACGAGCAAGCGCTATCTCGTCATTATTGAGAAACGATATGACAGTTAAAGTCACTTTTGGCACGTGTTTAGTTAGATTACTTATGAAATCTAAAATACCATTAAATGATTTTAGTCCGAACATGGGACGGCAATGCAGACTATACTGTTCTTCGTCAATATAGTTAAGCGAAACAGACACCGCGTCAAATACAGATAGTTCAGAGGTAATATCCCTCTCAGCTAGCATACTGCCAAGACCGTTCGTATTAAGACGAAGCTTAACGTCCGGCTTTTGTTTTTTCATCTCATGTGCGACCTCAAGCATTACCTCAAGCCGCATGGTAGGCTCACCAAACCCGCAGAATACTACCTCGGAAGCGAATTGCCAGTCTTTTATTTGCGCGGCTTCCATAACCTCGTCTGCGTCAGGTTCATGTTTAAGCCACAGACTCTCCTCGTCTCCGTATCCGTCGCTTTTACGCCGCAGACAAAAGTCGCATCTCGCGGTACATCGGTTTGTAATATTTAAATAGATATTTTCTCCCACATAATAAGCAATACTCATAATCATCTCCCCTTTATACGGGGGTTCGGGGGCTTGCCCCCGCATTGCCCGGCAGGGCACCTGCCCCAAAAAAATCTTTTCCCGTCAGAAATGTCGCCTCTGAAAGTTCTTCAATCGTTATGCCACGTATATCGGCCATAAATTGTGCCACCGGCCGCAAAAGCGTACTGTCATTGCGTTTACTCCGCCACGGCTCTGGCGCCAAATACGGTGCGTCCGTCTCCAGCATTAACCTCTCAAGCGGCATATATCTTATAACATCATGTGATTTTTGTGCTCCCTTGAAGGTTATCGCGCCGGTAAAACTTAAATAATAACCCTGCCTCAACAACACTTTGGCGTACTCAAGACTGCCCGAATAACAATGGTAGACAACAGCTTTCAAACTAAAGCTTTTCAATATGTCCAAGGTGTCGGCATGAGCATCGCGATCATGGATTATGACTGGCATATCAAGCTCGGCGGCCAGTTGCAACTGGCGCTCAAACCATCGCTTCTGCACATCGCGCGGTGATAGGTCGCGGTAATAGTCAAGCCCAATCTCCCCGATAGCGGCGACTTTCGGGTGTTTTGACATTTGCCTCAACTCAGAGATGCTATCTTCGGTTAGCCCCTTCACGTAATGGGGATGTACACCAACCGCGCTGTAAATAAAGTGATATTTACCCGATAGCGCGACAGCCGCGCGGCTTGATCTCATACAACTGCCCGGATTTAAGACAAGTTCTACATTATGCTCGCCTAGCGACGAGATTATCTTGTCGCGGTCGCCGTCAAAACGCTTATCGTCATAATGCGCGTGGGTGTCAAAGTATCTCGGCATTCTCTTTGACCTCTTCTTTAACTTCACATCCGCCCCCGCACCCGTTATCACAGCAACGCGCCTTTTTGAGAACTTTTATCTCACTCTTGTTAAAAAATTTAGGCGGCAGATCCGGCTGACTTGTCAGCGCAACCTTAACCTGACCGCGTAAAAGATTTACATCAGTCACAATGCCGCGTCCGGCGGGCGTTTCTACTATGGAATCTATATTGGGCATTGTCGCCTGAAGCTCCTCATAAGTCTCTTGCTCATAGCTAAGGCAACACATCAGCCGTCCGCATGTGCCGGAGATTTTAACGGGGTTAAGTGAAAGTCCCTGCTCCTTTGCCATCTTTATCGACACCGGCGAAAACTCGTTTAAGAAAGACGCACAGCAGAACGGTTTACCGCATATGCCAATACCGCCCAGCATACGCGACTCGTCGCGTACTCCGACCTGTCTTAACTCTATGCGCGTATGAAATTCAGCAGCAAGATCTTTCACAAGCTGGCGAAAATCGACACGCCCATCGGCGGTGAAGAAAAACATGATTTTATTGCCATCGAACGCGTATTCAGTACGGATAAGTTTCATCTTCAAACCGTGTTTTTCGACTTTTTGGCGGCATATCCCCATTGCGCGTTTCTCTTTGGCGACGTTATTCTCCAAGGTCACCATATCCTGCTTAGTAGCAATGCGAATAACACGGCGCAGCGGCTGAACGATTTTATCATCGTCAACCTCGGTCTCAGGCATGAGACAAACGCCATACTCCACCCCGCGCGCCGTCTCGACTATAACGCCGGTTCCTCTAGGTATACTCAGTTCGCCGGGACTGAAATAATACGCCTTTCCGGCGTCCCTAAATTGTACTCCAACTACTTTTGTCAATATAGCACCTCAACCTAGGCAGTGTGGACACAAGTCCAAACGCCTGTCTTTTGGCGGATTTTCCGCCTAACTCGATAAAGTCGCGGCTATTGCGCCGCATACGTGCCCAACGCCGACGTTACGCTCAAGAGACAGTTGTATTTCACCTAGTTTTTCGACCTTAGTCACGGCACGGCGCTCGAGCAACCCCTGACGTAGTTCGCCAATCAGTCCGCTTAGATCGTCGCGTGCCATTTTATCGCAAGCTAAAACACTTAACAATATGTTTAACTCATCGCGTCCATCATATGCGTCTAGGATTTTTTTAGAAGCCTCATCCGCCGCCAAAGACGGCTCCGTTCTCAGATTCCGTCTGAACAACCGCGAACGCACCGTGGAAAGCAGATTATCGGCACGCGCCGCCGTCAGGATAAACACAACACGTACTGGCGGCTCTTCCAGCGGCTTTAACAGCGCGTTTTGGCACACGGGGCTTAATTCGTGCGCGTTGTGGAGGATATAGATTTTATAGCGGCTCTCGTTGGGTAATATCAAAGTGTCGGCGCAGAGTTCACGTACTTGCTCGACCTTTGCGCCATCGCAATGAAAAATCGTCACATCAGGGTGATTATTCTCTTTCATTTTAACGCAGGACGAACACTTCCCGCATGCATCATCACTGTCACGCAGACAATTGGCGGCGGCAGCAACCTCCAGCGCGTCATCTAATGTGCCTCCCGCGAGCAATATGGCATGGGGGGTACGATTAGAATTTAACGAATTGTTCGACATCAAGTACAAATACCGTCGCGCCGCCGACATTAACCTGGACAGGCATAGCCGAGTAAAGGTTCATGCCCACGTCAGAGGTAGAGGGTATCACCTGTTTGCGGCTGTTTGAATGTTTTTCAATAAGCTCGAGCGCGGAGTCCAGTCTTGCTTCATCCAGACCGACAAGTACCGTCACGTTACCGGCGGACAGGAATCCGCCCGTTGTTGCCAGCTTTGTAACATTGAATTCGGCGCGGGTAAGACTAGAAATGACCGCGTGGGCATCGTCAGAATTAAGTATAGCTAGTACAAGTTTCATAGGTTTTCCTCCTTCAAGTTGTGAAATTAAAATTATGAGTTTTCAATAACTGTTACTTGTCCGCGTATGTGTTTTAAGTGCTCATCACCTATTATCTCGCCGGGCATTATCACGGGTATCCCCGGTGGATACGGCGTTATGGGTTCAGCGGCGATTTGGCCTGACACGGATTTTGATGGGATAACGGTCTTCTTTGATTTTAACATAGCTTCTCTGGGTGATATGGCGAATTTTGCGGTCGGCATATTGCTAATCTCTCCCTTAAATGCCTCGCCCTTGTATTCCGCAATAGCGCTAAACAGCCGCTCGACGTCTCTCACACCGTCATACAACGAGATGATAAATGTCAACATTCCGCCCAAGTCCATCTCAGGAACGATTTTCTCAAAACTCCTGATATCATCTTTTACCGTAACCCTCAACGGGTCGAGCGCACACCCTGAAAACACATTGCCATAGTCATACCGCGAAACCGCGTCGAGCAAAAGCTCTCCGTTTTTATACCCCTGCTCGTCAAGAAATGCCCGCGCTAAATCTATAGACGCCATTATGGGATAACTGGGACTGCTTGTCCCTGTGAGCATCGCGGCGCTTCTATACGCTTGTATATCATCGCGGTTTGTCAGCAAAAACGCTGCCTGTCCCAGCGCGGGAAGCGTTTTATGCGCCGACATGACAATAGCGTCATAGCAATAATAATCGTAAAAACCGGGTATGAACGGCAAATGCGCGCCATGCGCAGCATCGACTAGCAGCCGGACATTATTTTGTCCGCACAGCTTGTAAATGGAACTAAGGTCACTCAGCACGCCGTTATAAGTCGGTGATGTGATAATTGCCGCCCTAACACCGTCAAGCTGGGGTATGTCGTCAGACTCGATGGGCAGCGCGACACCGTCCATTACCTTGCGGTAGACATATCTCGGGCGCAAATCCAGCAGCGCGGCGGCATACAGAACACTCTGATGGCAAAGTCTGTCTACTAAGATGGTATCCCCGGGGCTTGTACATGCGGCAAGCATAGCGAATATGCCTTGCGTCGCGCCGCCGGTCAGAAACATCGCGTGTCCGGCATTATAGGTTTTTGCCAGCAGACGCTCGGATTCGCGGATGGGACCGTCTATCTCGCGGTACAGGTCGCCGGTCTGCGGAAGCTCCGTAACGTCAAACGGTGTTAAATCACCCCAAAGACCTTTGTAAAGCGGGCGGCCCTTGTGCCCGGGCATATGGTACCGCGCGGGCTGGGCTTTGGCGTAATTAGAAATAGCGGTGTAAAGAGGTGTGTTCATTTTTACGGTGTATTTTTTCATTTTATCATAAAACCTTCAATTAGTCAATGCACAAACTGCCTGTTCTTCTATTCGCAAAAATTTATGTAGCAGGGGCGGCCTTTGACCGTCCGCGTACCGCCGAAGGCGGTCCCTACTTGTTAACTTCGGGTTTGTCCGTTCTGCCGAGCAGATAGTCTGTAGTTACGTCAAAATATTGAGCAACGTCATAAAGAACCTGTATAGACGGCGTTTGATTCCTCTTTTCAATTTTATAAACAAAGCCTTTGTCTAGCCTGCATTCTGAAATGAGCTTGTTTATCGCAATGCCACGTTCTTTGCATAGCTGTTTTACTATTTCAATAAAAACATGATTAATTTGCATAGCTATCACATCCTACTTTTGTGCAATATGTCGAAATACTCCTTATAGCATATTTTTTATTGACATACTCCTATGGGAGTGTTATAATTAAAATATAAGATAATACAAGAAAGGAACAACCACTATGAAAAGTGTCTTAGAGGATTTTGCCTATGGTAATATCTCATCCGATTTGCGCTCTTTTAGGAAGGATTCACGTTTTGGGCGCACTATGAAAAAACTTACGGACAGCGAGAGCAAACTATATGCCGTATTAAATGAGCAGGAAAAAGAGTTGCTCAAAAATTTTGCGGACGCACAGGCGGAAATAAATCTATTGTCCTGTGTAGATAGATTTATCTGCGGATATCGCTTGGGCGTACTTATGACAGCTGAAATTTATAACGATGCGGAGGATTTAATAGCGGGCGGTTAAACTATCAAACACGCACTGTGCTTTCAGATTGCGTCTTTACACCAGCGTCATCTCCTGATTCCAAGAGCTGCGGGTTCTGTATATAATGTTTGAACAAATCCAGCGATCGCGCGAAATAGAATCCATCGGCAATCCGCTCATCCAGTGACATTTTTATTTCCACCATTTTTTGTGCGGCCACCGCGCCATCCTCGGTGACATACGGCGTCGGCTTTACTCTGCCCACCGCAACAAACAGCGAACATGTCCCCCATTCATATAAGTGGTGATACGGCGCCTCGATCCCTACACTGCCTAAGTTTGCGATAAACGCGCTGCAACGCAGCGGGTCGACATCACGCAGGAATTTCGGTGTATCAAAGTAGAAATCATACCACTCAATCATCCTCAAAAAAGTGCGAAGTACGCAACGCGGCAATCGCATAAATATAGAAATCAGCTTATCGTCCTCTTTGGCCGCGCCTTCTTTGGCCGACTGGATACCGCCTGTAATCTTACCGACGATATTCTCGAACGGCTCGCCATCTTTTACTCTGATGTTGACAACGGTCTCCTCGGCCTCGTCACTCATATCCCTTTTGGCTACAAAAGAGACGTCTATCGCCTTTCTCTGGTAAATTCGGCGTCCGATTACATACCGGTTAAGCGACGGCCGCTCTCGCATTACTCTAATCATAGCGAGCATCAGCATTTGGAAAAACGTGACAGGTTTACCCTCTTCCTTCTTTTTTTGCAGATATTCAAGCAACGGCTCGGCATTCATAATCTCTGAGAACAATACAATTGAATCGTTACGCCTTTTCATAAGATATGGATAGAGCGCGTTAAAATCATATGCTGAATATACCCTGTTAGCGTCATAACGGTCTCCGAAACCCATACAATAATCCCCTTTACTACACAATACTACTCCCCCTGCGGAGGGGCAATTTCTCGAACAAAGCGGCGGGGTTTGCGTGTACTCCTTTTAAGTTACCTCTATCCGTTTAACGCCTATACAACGCCCCGTATTCTCATCTATCTCGAACAGAGCGCCCTGAAGTTTGCAATCCCCCGGGGCGGGGTCAAAACGCTGGGGTAGTTGTCCGAGGAAATAATTAAGCGACTGTTCAGGTTTTGCGCCCAAAACGGACTCTATCGGTCCCGTCATGCCCACGTCTGTGATATACCCCAAACCTTTTGGGAATATGCGCTCATCCGCTGTCGGTACATGCGTATGCGTACCGAACAATACAGCGGCACGCCCGTCTAAATGATACGCCATCGCAAGTTTTTCGGATGTGGCCTCGGCATGAAAATCAACGACCAAAATGTCAAACTCGGCCTCGTTGAACAATCTGTTAACGCGCCAGAACGGACTCTCTGTGGATATATCATTCATCTCCAACCGTCCTAACAGATTTGTTACGCAAATGCGCTTGCCGGAGGGGCTGTAAACTATACAAAAGCCGTTACCGGGCAATGGCGCGGCGTAGTTCAGCGGACGAATAACACGCCCGTTATTCTCGAGCGTGCTTACGATGTCGCGTTTGTGCCAGGCATGGTTGCCAAGGGTGATAATATCTGCGCCGTTATCTAAAAGCGTCTGCGCCTGTGCGGGCATAATACCCTTCATCGACGCATTTTCACCGTTTACAATGCACAAATGCACGTTATAAAGTTTTTTCAGCGCGAAGAGGTGCTTAGCGGCTATTTTAAGCCCGCCCTCACCGCATACATCACCGATAGCAAGGATGTTCATAGGATTCCCCATCAATCATTCACGCTTTTTAACTTTATTATAAGTTCCGGTAAATCATCTTTAACAATATCCCAAACCAAACTAAAGTTCACACCCTCGTAGTCGTGTACAATACGGCTACGCAGACCATATAGCGCACGCCACGGTATATCCGAATGCTTGGATGTGAATAAACTGTCCAATTTATTGACAAGCTCCCCTATCTGACTGAGATTAAAAACACTGGATTCAACAAGCATAGTGTTGCGCATAAATCCATCTTTATCAGAAACTTCTTCGCAGTACTTAACAACCTTCTCCGCGTAACTGATAATCTTTCGAATTATAACTTCATTTCTCATGAAGAACCACTCCGGTCGACTCGATTTCTTTGCTGACCCATGAATTATTATCTATATGAGTAATGTCGAATAAATCAATCTCTCTATCCAACGCCCGCCGCATATCTTCACACAATGAAACGAACCGAAGACCACGCAACCCGCTGTCCACCAGTAAATCAATATCACTCTTGTCGTCTGCGGTTCCTTTCGCATATGAGCCGAATAAAACCACACGCTTGACATCATATTGATTAATAACAGGCATTAGTCGTGAATATAGTTCTTTTTGTGAATAGATATGAACCATATCAATATCCCTACTTCGCGTAATCAATATGCCTTGTCTCACGGATAAGGTGAACCTTAATCTGGCCCGGATACTCCAAATCAGACTCTATCTTTTTGGTAAGATCGCGGGAGAGAAGCACCATCTCGTCATCTGATACGACCTCGGGCTTGACCATAATCCGTATCTCTCGCCCCGCCTGTATGGCGAACGAACGGCTTACGCCCTCGAATCCATTTGCCAGTTCCTCAAGTTTCTCAAGGCGTTTGATATAGTTTTCAAGATTTTCACGGCGAGCGCCGGGCCTGGCGGCTGATATAGCATCGGCGGCCTGTACCAGACACGCGATAACGGTTTTAGCCTCAACATCCCCGTGATGCGCATGGATAGCGTGTAATACATCCTGATTCTCGCGGTACTTACGTGCAATATCTACGCCGATGGTGACATGCGAACCCTCGACCTCATGATCAACGGCTTTGCCTAGGTCATGGAGCAGACCTGCGCGCTTTGCCAGCATAGTGTCAACGCCAAGCTCGGCCGCCATGATACCCGAGAGATGCGCGACCTCTATCGAATGCAACAGGACATTTTGCGCGTAGCTCGTACGAAAACGCAGGCGTCCCAAAAGTTTGACTAATTCGGGGTGCAAGCCGTGTACGCCTGTCTCGAATGTGGCGCGATCGCCCTCCTGCTTGATAATATACTCAACCTCGCGGCGGGATCTCTCAACCATTTCCTCAATGCGCGTGGGGTGTATACGTCCGTCGGCGATAAGTTTTTCAAGCGATAGGCGCGCGACCTCGCGGCGCACAGGGTCAAAGCCGCTCAGGGTGATGGCCTCGGGCGTGTCGTCGATGATAAGGTCAATGCCGGTAAGCGTTTCAAGCGCACGGATATTGCGCCCCTCGCGCCCTATTATGCGCCCCTTCATCTCGTCGTTCGGCAATGGCACGACAGAGACGGTTGCCTCTGACACGTGATCCGACGCGACTCTTTGAATAGCAAGTGATACCATCTCGCGTGCAAGTCTATCCGCTTCTTCTTTAGTCTTTGCTTCGATCTCTTTAATTTTTCTGGCGGCCTCGTGAGTGACTTCGCTCTCAAGGTTCTTTATGAGAAATGCCTTAGCCTCTTCTTCAGAGAACTTGGAGATACGTTCAAGCATCTCTATCTGGCTGCGCTTAATAAGCTCCGTCTCGTCACGAAAAGCCTCGGCTTCTTTGAGCTTTTGGTTATAGGTCTCCTCTTTTTTCTCCATTGTCTCCATTTTGCGGTCTATGGAGTTTTCCTTTTGTTCAAGACGGCGCTCCTGCTTTTGAAGTTCGATGCGTCTTTCCTTCACCTCTCGCTCGTATTCGATGCGCTGTTTATGAATCTCGTCCTTTGCTTCGACTAATGCCAGACGCATCTTGGTTTCAGAGTCTTTGATCGCTTCGTTGAGTATCCTTCTGGCTTCGTCTTCCGCGCTCCCGATTTCTCTCTCCGCAACGTTTTTTCTGTGGGCCATTCCCAGTATAAACGCGCAGACAAATAACAGTAACGCGCCAGCAGCCACCATTGCGATGATGATTGCCGGATGAAGAACCAGCGCGCTATATAGTATTTGCATAATATATTATCACCTTAACCTTAAATTTATATCTTTATAATTGTATTCCCTTTTATTTCTTTTGTCAAGAAAAATTATTTGTCCCATCTATTCTGGCAGGGGCGGGGTCAGCCCGCCCGTGGTCAAAACACCCGCCGTCTGCGGACGAGGCAGGAGCAATCGTTATGAAAAGTATCTTAGAAGAATTTGCCTACGGTAATATATCGCCTGAGGTGCGCTCTTTCGGTCGAGACTCAGAGTGCGGGTGCACTATGAAAAAACTGACGGACAGTGAGGATAAATTGTTTGCTGTGTTAAACGAATCGGAAAGAGAAATCCTCACGGATTTTTCAAATGCACAGATGGAAATAAAT
>Ga0123353_10000935_pt1 | contig 35648 bp, 30 predicted proteins | sample TergutLab28metaG_3_FD_92763 | JGI IMG/M metagenome (GOLD analysis project Ga0123353, IMG submission 92763) | Labiotermes labralis P3 segment gut microbial communities from Petit-Saut dam, French Guiana - Lab288 P3 | ecosystem: Host-associated > Arthropoda: Insects > Digestive system > Gut ... | reverse complement strand
TTTTTATAAAAAAATGCTCTTTATAAAGAACGATTCTTGGCTCTATAGCAAATACTTCTCATAAACCTTTTCATCTTCAGTAGTCGGAGTCTTCTCTTTGGGGATGAAATCGTAAATGAGTTTACAGAAAAATTGTGTTAAAAAAGTTATATATTTTGAAAATTTTGAACCTTTAATGTCAAAATATTGTATCCGCACAGGGCGTTTGAAAAAATGGTAAACCCTATTGGTAACCTTAAAGAAGGAAAACTCACCACTTTCAGAATTTAAAAAGTAATATGCAAATTGTAAAGCGCCGAGTTTATCTTTAATAGTCAAATTAAAGTTTAAAATTAAATCTTTTACTTCTGCAATATTTGTTGGAGTATAACAAATATCAAGATACTTATACGCTGCATTGCCAAGCAAAATAGTTGGTTTGCCCCAAAAAACCGATTCTGCACCCGTGGTTGAACCAAACACTATTACTTTATTTGCCGCATCTATAAGTGAATATGTGCTAATAGGAGAATCTGCCGGAATAACGGTTACATTAGGATATAACTTTTCAAACTCATACATTATATAATGATAAAGATAATTTACGTACATCAAATTAGGATGAACACGGAGGTAAAAAACTATTTCAGGATAATCTTTAAAGGCTTCAAAGATGGTTTTTAGTCCATCTAACTGAGCAGAAAATAACAACTTAGAATCATACGATTTTCCAATAGATGCGAATTCATCTTCAGAGCTGTTAAAAATAACAATATTATGCTTATGCTCATTCCAATGCTCTGGCAATAACCCCAATTGTTGATTTTTAACATAAACCTTATCTCCCGCAGCTATAGCATTTTTGCGATTACTATAAAATGTTGAAGCAATTTGAATTTTTTCTTCTAAAAGAAGTTTTGAAGAGTCCCATTGTTTTTTTATTAAGTATGTTAACCGATCTATATCATGTGGCGTAGTGTTCTCAAAGAAGGTCTTACGTGGTTGATTTCCTAAAACCATTCTATGCTCAAGAGAGGTAAAAGAGATCTCTTTATATTTACATAAATCAACAATCGGCTTACTGTCAATGAGTCGGGAGTTAAACAAAAAAACATGGTCAGGAGAGTATTCATCTAAAACATCTTCAACAATATCGCTAAAAACACAACATCTATGGAGTAATTGATTAAAAAAAACTTTAAAAGAATCATCAATTAAAGGATTTAAATTTCGTGCTAAAAAAGATAAATATGTAGAAAACGCAGCATAACCAATTTCCACGTTCTTGTAATTAATTTCTTTAATCTCTTTTACAGAATTATAATAGAAAGAGGAAATAGTATTTATCTCTTTTTCTTTTGCAAAATCGGAAAGCGAAAGCAAGTGAATCTTACGGGATAGTTTTTTTAAGAGATATTTTTTATGAATGTTGCACAATAAACAAACAAGTTTCGGATATTTATGGTTATGAAAACACTTTCCTGAAATTCCACACGTGTCGCAGTGAACCAATGTTAACTCAGTATCTTCGTTATTCGCAATAAGTTCAGCTTGATCCAGAATTATTCCAAAAATTCCCGACCAACAAAAAGATGGGTAGTGTGGTAAAAAAAAGAAATAATTCATTATTTCCTAATGTTAAAAATTTGCTGCAAATAAACATGATTTTTATGAATTAAACTTAGGCTGATAATTAATCTCTTCAAATTTATAAAGAATAAATTCGTATTCGTACAAAAAACTATTATTTTGCCACAAAAAACTATGAGCATAGCTGTATCCGTTATCGTCCCCATTTACAATGTTGAAGCATATATTGCAGATTGTATCCATTCGTTATTGGATCAAACATTGCAAGAGATCGAAATAATTGCAGTTGATGACAGGGGAACAGACCAAAGTATGGATATTGTGCGCAAAATTCAAGTCTCGCACCCGCGGGGAAGCATCATTAAAATTGTGCAAATGCCTCAAAATTCTCGCGCTGGTATGGCTCGCAACGCAGGTATAGATCACGCACAGGGAACTTATATCGGCTTTGTTGACAGTGATGACTGGGTAGAGTCCGATATGTTCGAAGAATTATATAATACTGCAATCAAAGAAGATAGTGATGTGTGTTTTAGTAATGCAGTAAAAGAATATCCTAATGGAAAAACCTCTATTTTATCTCACCCTCAGGTTGAGCCGGGCGTATTCACGCACGAGAAAAAAATTAAAATGTTATCAAAATATACAACCGCCTTTTGGACAGCTGTTTATAAACGATCGTTTTGGAATGATAATAATATACGTTTTCCAAAAGAAAAATATGAAGATAGCTTTATCGCCCCATTAGTGATCATATATGCCCAAAAATTTTCTTATATAAAGAAGAGTTTCTATCATTATGTTATTAGAGAAAATTCAATATGTACTACTGTTGATGATACAAAATATCAACATAAAATACAACTTTTCAATAAGTTAGTTTCTACATTGAAAGATAGAAATTTGTATGAAAAATTTAAAAATGAAATTGACTACATCTATATAAAAAAAGCATATTTGATTGCATTGTTAAACTATGTGGTTAATTCTGAAAAACCTCAAATAAAAACAATTTCTTCAATACATAGTGAAGTAAATAGAATAATCCCGAACTATCGAAATAATAAATATTACAAAAAAAAAGTTACTATAAGAATAATAGATTTGCTTTTTAATTTTTCACCCAAAATTGCCATTAAACTTTGCAAATTGTATTCAAAGAAAAAAAATGTTTTTTTCTCTTGAGAATGCCGGTTCTCCTTAATCATCTAATCATTTCTCCTTTTTTCCAAAAACGGTAACGTTAATATACCTTTTCGGATTATTTCTAATATCCACAATGAGTTCATCTAAACTTTGAAGTGTTTTTCCAAGTTTAACATACAATTCATCTTCATTCAACAACTTAGCTACATCTCCATCGCCGGAGTTTATTTTTTTTACAAGTTCTTCCACTTGAAGGATTGTATTATTTGTATTCACAATTACCTCAGCTACATTAGCTTTAGCGAGCGAGTCGGTAATTTGGTCAAAATTTGAAACCACATTTTTCAATTCGGGAGATATCTCTGTAAGTGTTTTAGAGAATTGTGCAATTTCGGATACAATTTTCCCAAAATTGGCTTTATTTTCTGCTATTATTATATCTAAGGAAGCGGTCATAGACTCAATATTTTTTAAAGTCTGCGCCAACTTTTCAGCGCCGTTTTGGTGCGTTAAGACATCTTTAAAAGATACAGCGATTGTGTCAACTGAGGCTAATATATTAATAATCTGATCTTTCATCTCTTCAATTCCGTCTGTAAGTTGCGGAATGAGACCACAAATGAGCGTATCGCCGGGTTTTGCAAATTGTGTAGCAGAGCCGAGTTCTAAACGTACAATAATACCACCCAGCAAGTCGCGCGAGGTAACATCAAAACGTGAATCCTTCGGCAATAGAATTTTTTCATTAAGAACATATTCTGCCAAAATTTGTACAGGGTCGTGGTTTATGAGCTTCACTTTGGTAACTTTTCCAACCGGATAGCCTTGTAAATAGACAATAGCTCCCGAATATAGCCCACCACTGTTTTCATACACAGAATAATAAAACTCCTTTTTGCTGAATGAATCTATTCCCTTCAGAAAATTGGAACCTAAATAAAGAATTAGAATAGCCGAAATACAAAAAATGGCTACTTTAACCGATTTGGCATTGCGCTCAGATTGTTTTGGAGATCTATTTTTTTCTTCCATTTTTAATAATTAAAGCGCAAAAATAATAGAAAATCCTATTTTTGCACACCTATTTAATAATATTTTGTGCAAATCATTGATCGTTACATTTTTATAAAATTCATAAGCACATTTTTTTATGCGCTTCTCCTCTTTATGGCGATAGTTGTCGTATTTGACTTCTCAGAAAATGTAACTCAATTTATGAATTTCAAACTTTCGTGGCTACAAGTTATTTTTAAATACTATCTTAATTGGGTACCCTATTTTTTCAATCTTTTTATTCCTCTTTTTACTTTTCTCAGTACAATTTGGTTTACATCCAAACTTTCATCAAACAATGAATTTATCGCTATATTAAGCGGAGGGGTGAATTTTTATCGTTTGCTTGTACCTTACTTAGCAGGCGCTTTGTGTATTGCCCTGCTTGCCATTTTTATGTCGAATGTGATTGTTCCTAATGCCACTTATAGATTTGAAACTTTTAAAAGTCAATACATGTCTCGTTACTCTAAAACAACCACCAATTTTCATATTCGCAATTCTACAACTAGCTATATATATGTAGATCGTTGGAATATTAAAGAAAAGAAAGGATACCGGTTTTCTTATGATGAATTGGGCCCCTCTTTTGTAAATTACCGTCTAACAGCACAAGAAATTGTTTACAACGATTCTTTAAATATTTGGACATTATATAATTACACAAAACGAGCTACAACATATACAAGCGAAAATATCTCAACAGGCGTTTCCATGGATACCATATTTAATATTACTCCATTAGATTTGGCACAAGATGAAAAAGCCTGCGAGTTTATGACATTTAGAGAGATTAGGAAATATATAAAAGATGACAAGGAGAAAGGAGGTGGAATGGCAAAATTCTATATCATTCAAGCCCATAAAAGAATTGCAAACTCGTTAGGAACTATTATCATGACATTGCTGGGTTTGAGTATTGCATTCCGAAAAACCAGACGAGGCGTGGGGGTACATCTCTTCTTCGGAATTGCCTTGGTCTTTACATTTGTATTTCTTCAACAAGTGTCAACAGTTTTCTCAATTTACGGCGGATTTTCCCCTGCTTTAGGTGCTTGGATCCCAAATATTATTTATACTTTTATTTGTGTTTTTATGATTAGAAATTGTCAGAAATAGTTTGTAAAATTTTATTAATTAAATAATTAACGATATAAAAATATGATTACTTTACTAAGCGACTGGAAACTCCGCGACCCTTATGTTGGAATTTTTAAAGGAGAGCTTCTAAAACAACTTCCCGATGCGCAAATTGTGGATATTTCGCATAATTTAGAGCTTTTTAACCTCTCTCAAACTGCATTTATTGCCAAAAACAGCTATGTTTTTTTTCCGCAGAAGAGTTTGCACATTATTCTTTCGGGGTTATCTTTTTCAAAAGAAACAAAACCAATATTGCTATTTCATAATGAACACTTTTTTTTGGGAGAAGATACAGGGGTTTTTTCCATGATGTTCGGCGCTGAGAACGATTGGAGCGCCTATCAATATGAAGGCGATATGACCATTGATGTTACAGAAAAATTAGCAGTGATGGCTTCGTGGGTTTTTAAAAATAGTTTTCTTGAAAATACGACTCCATACTATAATTTAAAATTTCAAATCAGCCATCTTTCTCCACCCGATTATAATCCTGAGCAACAAATAATTTCAGGAAAGATTGCCTTTATTGATTCTTGCTGCAATGCAGTAACCAATATTCCTGTTTCTATGTTTGAGGCGGTTGGGAAAAAATCTTTTACTGCAATTGTTTCTACAAACCGCCCTTTAAAAATAACCCGATGCCATTCATTTTATAACTCAAAAGAACAGGAAGTATTTCTTGTTTATAATCGGCTGAAATTCATTGAAATTACTTTGTATAATGGAAATATTGCCGCCTTAGCAGATATCAAGGTTGGAAATAATATTGATATTCATTTTTCGTAATATTAATTATGATAAAAAAAACTCCGTTTCTATTCTTCTTCATGGCTTGCCTGATTTTTTGCAGTGCGCAAGAAGAAGAGAAGCATGCTCTTGTGTATAGTGAGTTGGACACCAACTGTTTTTACTTTACTGAATTATTTTCTATTGACTTTGACGTGAGCCAAAAATATGGGTGTGAATTTCTTATCACACAACTGCTTAATAAGACTACATATTTGCCCGAGGACACGTTAGCGCATCTTTGGTTAGACTCTCTCTCTTATCTATGGTATGTTTTTAATGAGGACCGCAGTATTGAGTTTGAATTTTCAGAAGATAATCCCGATATTTTTCTTTACGAACCCGGAAATTACCACATAGAACTCAATATCATTAATAAAGATGGTTGTACAGTTAAATTGGTTAAATGCAATATGATCTCTCTTGATAAAATGCCCCAGATTAACTTTACTTTTACGCCTGAAAACGCGCTGTTTGCCGAATATTTTGGCGAAGTAGTTTTTACAAATCTCACTGATTTAGAAATACTAAACGATTCAACTGTGGTTTGGTACTGGGATATGGGCGATCATTTCATAAATATGAAAAACCCATCTCCGGTGCATCTTTTTAGTACATGGGGTGATTATCATACCACTTTTCACTTAAAAACTAAAAATGGTTGTAAGGTATCGCTTACCAAAACGGTAATTATTGAAGATGAATTGTTTTTTCCTGATATTTTGAAAACTAATCTTCAAAATTCTCCTGCCATTTTTGCCATAACCAACCTCAATACCAACATCCCCCAAGACGATCCTAATGAATTTAGAACCAACCATCTATTTGTTTATAATGAAAAAGGGGAAATCGTATATGATCAGAAGAATTACGATTCCTACATTAAAAATAACAAAGTAGTGAAAGGGTCAAATTGGCTTAGTGTAACAGATTTACAACAAGGCACATACTTCTATTCTTTTTACTATAAAGGAAATAGCAAGATGGTTCATTACAGCGGAGAATTTAGAGTTGATTAGACTAAAATGTTAGTTCTACTCATTTCGTTTTCAATCTTACATTTCCCAAATAGCTCCCTCTTTGGTATCCTTAATTGTAATTCCCAACACCGCAAGGTGGTTGCGAATAGAGTCGGCAATTGTCCAATTTTTATTGAGCTTTGCATCGTTCCGTATCTCAAGAATCATCTTCATCAATCCTTCTGTAATCTCGTTATTTTCAGCTCTGTTATCTTCCGGAAGCAGTCCTAAAATATCAAAAAAGAAAACGTTAAAATTGGATCTAAGCAAATCAATATCCATTTGAGTTAAAGAAAGGTGTTTTTCCTTTGTGCTGTTAATAATGCGTACAGCATCAAAAAGTGCGGCGATCAGTTTTGGAGTGTTCAAATCGTCATTAATAGCATCGTAGCAACTTTGTACCCAAGCGGTTATATTTTCGTCCGACTTTTCACTTGCCGGTAGCTTGTCGAGTAATTTTTTGGCGGTATAGAGTTTTTGCAATCCTTTTTCGGCAGCGTTTAATGCTTCGTTCGAGAAGTCTATAGTTCCGCGATAATGGGCTTGTAAAATAAAATAGCGAATGGTCATGGGCACGTAGGCGCGTTCCAACAATGGGTGGGTACCTGCAAAGAATTGGTTGAGGGTAATAAAATTGCCCAGCGATTTGCCCATCTTCTGTCCATTAATGGTAATCATATTATTGTGCATCCAGTACTTTACCGACTCTTTGCCGTTTACAACCGTAGCCTGACACACTTCCGATTCGTGGTGCGGAAAGAGCAAGTCCATGCCCCCCCCATGAATATCGAAATGATCTCCTAAATATTTAGTACTCATTGCCGTACACTCGATATGCCATCCCGGAAATCCGTCGCTCCATGGCGAACGCCACCGCATGATATGTTCGGGAGCTGCTTTTTTCCAAAGCGCAAAATCGGCAGCGTTATGCTTCTCTTCTTGTCCATCTAAAGCACGGGTATTGGAGATCATCTCTTCTAAAATCCTTCCCGAAAGTTTTCCATATCCAAAATCAGCATGATATTTTTGAACATCAAAATATACAGATCCATTTGAAATATAAGCGTATCCTTTATCTAAAATCGTCTCTATCATTTCAATCTGTTCCATAATATGGCCAGACGCACGCGGCTCTATAGAAGGGCGTAGCACATTCAATTTATCCATAGCTTGATGATAACTATCAATGCAAAATTGTGCAACTTCCATAGGCTCAATCTGCTGTATGCGTGCCTTCTTCTCAATCTTGTCTTCACCTTCGTCGGCATCGTTTTCTAAATGTCCCACATCGGTAATGTTGCGAACATAACGCACCTTATAGCCGATGTGCGAAAAATAGCGAAATAAAATATCGAAAGTAATTGCCGGACGTGCATGACCTAAATGAGGCTCGCCATATACAGTTGGACCGCATACGTATAGTCCTACTTTTCCGGGTACAATAGGAATAAATTGCTCTTTCTGTTTTGAGAGAGTGTTGTAAAGATGAAATTGCATAGTAGTTCAAATTTAAGGTGGCAAAAAAATAAAAAAAAACGTAATTATTAATTTTCAGTCACTAAATAACACTTTTGGACGTTTCTTTTCACCCTTTTTAATACTTGAAAATTTTTATATTTTTGTCGCTCAAAAATGATAATTTTAGATTATTTTAACTAAATCACTCAATGAAACAGTTTTACACTCCAATTGAAATCATGTCGCCGGTAGGATCTTATGAGTCATTGATGGCAGCCATACAGTCTGGTGCCGGTTCTGTTTATTTTGGTTTGGGCGACCTGAATATGCGCGCCCGTTCCTCTGCTAATTTTACATTAGAAGATCTTGAAAAGATTGTGCAAATCTGCAAAGAGAATAATGTTCTTAGCTATTTAACTTTAAATACAGTAATTTACAACCACGAAATTAAAAAAATGCAGACTATGTTAGATGCTGCCAAAAAATGCGGTATCTCTGCAATTATTGCTTCAGATATGGCAGTTATGAATTATTGTAAACAGATAGGACTTGAGATACATATTTCAACCCAGTGTAATATTACCAACATTGAAGCAGTGAGGTTCTACGCCCAATTCGCTGATGTTATTGTGCTGGCACGCGAAACAGCACTTAAAGAGATTAAACAAATTGTGAAACAAATTCATGAAGAAAAGATTTGCGGACCTAAAGGTGAAATAATAAAAATTGAGATTTTTATACATGGGGCACTCTGTATGGCTATTTCCGGAAAATGCTATATCAGTTTAGATAATTTCAACTACTCAGCAAACCGCGGGGCGTGCTTGCAACCTTGCAGGAGAGGATACCACGTGAAAGATATGGATTCAGAAGTAGAACTGGCTGTTGAAAACCAATACATTATGTCGCCAAAAGATCTATGTACTATCGGCTTCCTCAATAAAATTTTAGATGCAGGAGTTACAGTACTTAAAATTGAAGGACGCGCCCGCTCTCCCGAATATGTGAAAATTGTGACAAAATGTTACCACGAAGCAATTGTAGATATTCAAAATCAAACATATACACAAGAAAAGATTGACGATTGGATAGTCCGACTACGGAGCGTCTATAATCGCGATTTTTGGGATGGTTACTATTTAGGACAAAAAGTAGGAGAATGGACCCAAAACTACGGTTCGCAAGCCACAAGTACTAAACAATATGTTGGAAAAATTACAAACTACTTCTCTAAATTGAAAGTTGCAGAAATATTAATTGAAACAAATGAAATTTCTGAAAATGACGATATCATGGTGTTTGGTCCCACTACCGGCGTTGTGGATGTGAAAGTGGAAGAAGTTAGAGTGAATTTAGCGCGTGTAAATCAGGCAACCAAAGGAAACTATTGCTCAATTCCTATCTCAGATGTGGTTAGGAGAAATGATAAAGTGTATAAAATGATACCACAAAACTTTAATCTTTAAATCTTTAAATCTTTAAATCTTTAAATTCCAATGAACAAACCCGTTGAAACTCCCTTAATGAAACAATACAACCAGTTCAAGGCAAAGCACCCTGATGCGATTTTGTTGTTTCGGGTGGGTGATTTTTATGAGACTTTTGGCGAAGATGCCGTTAAAACTTCACAAGTGCTGGGTATCGTGCTGACGAAACGCGCTAATGGAGCGGCGCAATATGTTGACCTTGCAGGATTTCCATACCATTCCTTAGATGTTTATTTGCCCAAGTTGGTGCGGGCTGGATTGCGCGTGGCAATATGTGAGCAATTGGAAGACCCGAAAATGGCAAAAACCATCGTGAAAAGAGGGGTTACCGAACTGGTTACCCCAGGAATTTCTATCAATGATAAAGTATTAGAACAAAAAGAGAATAATTTCTTGGCATCTATTCATTTTACCGAAAAATTATGCGGCATCGCTTTTGTGGATATCTCTACCGGAGAGTTCTATGTGGCCGAAGGAACGCAAGAATACATGGATAAACTGCTCCAAAATTTCAAACCGTCAGAATTAGTAATTCAAAAATATAAAACACTGTCTTTTAAAGAACTTTTTGGAGATAAAATTTTATTGACCACATTTGATGATTGGGTTTTTACGCCCGATTTTACCTACGAGTTGCTTACCAAACATTTTCAAACCAATTCATTGAAAGGTTTTGGAGTGGAAAATTTGCCGTTAGGGATAATTGCTGCCGGCGCCGCACTACATTATCTATATGAAACACAACATCACAAGATTCAACATATCAATAAATTAAATCGCATTGAAGAGGAACATTATGTATGGTTGGACCGGTTTACAGTGCGAAATTTAGAACTGATTCATTCCCCAAATGAAAATGCAGTTACGTTGTTGCAAATTTTGGATCAAACGCAAACGCCAATGGGCTCGCGTATGTTGCGAAAGTGGCTCGTGTTGCCGCTGAAAGAAAAAGTAATGATTGAAGAGCGCTTAGCGATTGTGGACTATTTTATTGAAAACGAAGAGTTCTCTGAAAATGTAAAACAAACTTTTAAACCTGTGGGCGATTTAGAGCGCTTAGCATCTAAAATAGCCACAGGAAAGGTAAACCCAAAAGAGGTGCTACAATTGGCACGATCGCTACGGGCGGTTGAAAAGCTGAAATCGCTCTGCCAAACCGTACAACAGCCTGCATTAGCAAAAATTGCAGAGCAACTTAATCCTATAATCTCACTATGCAAACGTATTGAAAAAGAAATTTATGAAGAAGCGCCCATCGTTATCAATAAAGGTCGCGTTTTTAATGCCGGCGTTGATTTAGAATTAGACGAATTGTACAGCATTACCAAAGACAGTAGAGTTATTTTGGGGAAAATTCAACAAAACGAAGCAGTAAGAACAGGCATCCCTTCACTTAAAATAGGATTTAACAATGTCTTCGGATACTATTTGGAGGTTACCAATACACACAAAAACCGCGTGCCACAAGAATGGATTCGCAAGCAAACGCTCACAACAGCAGAACGATACATCACTGAGGAGCTAAAAGAGTTAGAAACTAAAATTTTGGGTGCAGAAGATAAGATTATTGAAATAGAAACTGGTCTATTTAACGATTTAGTGTTGAGCATGCTTGATTATATTCCTACCATTCAGCTCAATGCGAGACTCATTGCCCGCTTAGATGTGCTGCTCTGTTTTGCCATAGTCTCTATTGAAAACAATTACACAAAACCAATTTTTGAAGAAGGGAGTGCGTTGAAGATTAAAAATGGCAGACATCCTGTAATTGAGAAACAATTACCCCCCGGACAATCCTATATTGCCAACGATCTCTATTTAGATAATGAACATCAACAGATTATTATTATTACGGGACCGAACATGTCGGGTAAATCAGCATTACTTCGCCAAACTGCTTTAATTGTGTTGATGGCGCAAATGGGTAGTTTTATTCCGGCAGAAAGCGCCCATTTAAGTATTGTGGACAAGATATTTACACGTGTAGGGGCTTCAGATAATATCTCTACCGGAGAATCTACATTTATGGTGGAGATGAACGAAACCGCGAGTATTTTGAACAATATATCCAACCGAAGTTTAATTTTGTTAGATGAGATTGGGCGTGGTACCAGTACCTACGACGGTGTTTCTATTGCATGGTCTATTGCAGAATATCTGCATGAACACAAACAATATCGGGCTAAAGTATTGTTTGCCACTCATTACCACGAATTAAACAACATGACTGAACAGTTTCCGCGCATTAAGAATTTCCATGTTACTGTACAGGAAATTAATAATAAGGTACTGTTTTTAAGAAAATTAGAACAAGGTGGGAGCGAGCATAGTTTTGGGATTCATGTGGCGCGTATGGCAGGTATGCCCTACGCTGTTTTAAGACGTGCAGAAGAGGTGCTAAGACAATTGGAAAGTGTCCGCACTACCTCCGATGCAAAACCTAAAATTGAAAAGAAAGAGACCGGATACCAACTCAGTTTCATCAATTTAGACGACCCGCTTTTGTTAGATATTAAAGAACAGATTATTGATACCGACGTTGACCGCCTTACCCCGATAGAAGCACTGATGAAATTGAACGATATTAAAAATTTGTTAGTAAAGAAGAAAAAATAGCAATCTATGACAAGAAAAAAAGTTTTAGCCAAAGTCATTAATGTTAATGAAATTTCAATTTTTTTTCCTTTTTTTGCACCTTTTTAATTTTTATACTCTAAATGAATACAAAAAAGGGTAAAAATAAATATTATTAAGCTATCAGCATTAATTCAAACGATATGCCTCAAAAAGATTCCGAAAAGAAAAAAAAACCTACTGCACAGACCAATAAAAATAAAAAGCAGGTTAAGTTCAATTACTTATGGCTTTATGCAATGCTTGCTGTAGCATTGTTGCTGTTTCTGCAAAACCCAAATTCATCAAAAATTAGAGATGAGATTGGAAGTTTGAAATTAGAAAGATTGATTATTAATAAAGATATTGAATCTGTGCGCTATGTGCAAAAAGATAACACAGTGGAGATTTTTTTGAAAGAGAAAGCTATTAAGACCAAAGGAGAATATGAGAAGTTTCGGGAGAAAAATGAAAAAGGACCTCAATTTTTTATTACTATTTCTGACTTTAATGCTTTTAATACAAATGTTAAAGAGATTCAGGATAAAGCTGTTCAGGAATATATGAAAGAGAACCCTGATGCCCATGAGGTGGCTGTTAGGAGTGATTATAATTTTGATGTAAAACAAGATACCAGCAAAAGTTGGGGTTTTGATCTATTTTGGATCATCTTGATGGTTCTTATATTAGTATTTATGATCTCTTCTTTTAGGGGACTTCGTGGAGGGGGTCCGGGCGGAATATTCAACATTGGAAAATCGCGGGCGCAACTGTTCGACAGTAAAACGAACGACAATATTTCTTTTAAAGATGTAGCAGGGTTGGAAGGTGCTAAGTATGAGGTAGAAGAGATTGTAGATTTTCTTAAAAACCCCAAAAAATATACGGAATTAGGTGGGAAAATTCCAAAAGGGGCGTTGCTGGTGGGGCCTCCCGGAACAGGTAAAACTTTGTTAGCAAAAGCAGTTGCCGGCGAAGCTAAAGTACCTTTCTTCTCCCTCTCCGGTTCCGATTTTGTAGAGATGTTTGTTGGGGTAGGCGCTTCGCGTGTGCGTGACCTATTTCAAACAGCCAAAACAAAAGCACCTTGTATTATTTTTATTGATGAAATAGATGCCATAGGACGCGCTCGCGGAAGAAACGTAATGTCGGGCGCTAACGATGAGCGTGAAAACACATTAAATCAGTTGCTTACCGAAATGGACGGCTTCTCTACCAACACAGGCGTTATTATTTTAGCTGCCACAAACAGGGCAGATATTTTAGATAGGGCGCTGCTGCGGGCAGGGCGTTTCGACCGCCAAATTCACGTAGAGCTTCCCAATGCCAACGAAAGAAAGGGTATTTTTGAAGTACACGTAAGGAACTTGAAGCTCAGCCCGGAAGTAGATTTAGAGTATTTTGCAAAACAAACTCCCGGATTTTCCGGTGCCGATATTGCGAATGTGTGCAACGAATCTGCATTAATAGCTGCACGACACGGAAAGAAAAATGTTGACAAGGCAGATTTTTTAGCTGCTATTGATAGAATAATAGGTGGTTTGGAAAGGCGCGGAAGCATGATCTCTCCAGAAGAAAAGAGAGTGATTGCCTATCACGAATCGGGACACGCGGCAGTGGGCTGGCTTTTAGAGCATGCCTCCCCGCTGGTGAAAGTTACGATTGTGCCGCGTGGCAAAACCTTAGGAGCTGCTTGGTACCTCCCGGAAGAAAGGCATATCACAACCACCGAGCAAATGTTCGATGAAATGACCGCTACTTTGGGCGGAAGAGCTGCAGAAGAGATTGCATTTGGTAAAATATCTACCGGCGCTCTAAGCGATCTTGAGAAAGTTACCAAACAAGCTTATGCAATGGTGGTTTTCTACGGCTTGAATGAAAAAATAGGAAATATGAGCTTTTACGACTCTACCGGACAGCAAGAATATTCACTTACTAAACCTTACAGCGAAAAAACTGCGCAACAAATTGATGAAGAGATTAGCAAACTTATTGAATCAGCTTATAAAAGAGCTAAAGAGATTTTAGCAGAAAATAAAGAAAATTTAACTCAATTAGCAGAAATTCTAATTGAAAAAGAAGTTATTTTTGCCGAAAATTTAGAAACAATTTTTGGAAAACGCAAACAACAACCCGAAATATTACTCTAATTATGCCCAACACAAATTTCGACTCATTAAATACAACTACAAAAGAGAGCATGCGAAGAAAAATCCGACATGCACTCACCCAAAAAAGCACCAGCAAATTTCCATATATTGATATTCACGCCGATATATTTGAAAAACCTGAAAACTTGCTTGCCGAATTTTGTACACATTTTAGAAAGGCTGGTGGAAAATTTATTGTGTGTAATAAAGATAATTTTGTAGAGATTTTGCATAAATTAATTGTAGGACAACGCTATACAACAATTCTTAACACAAACCACTCAATCTCTCCTGCACTAACAAAAAGAAATTTAAACTATATAACTTGCATTGACAGTCATCAGCAAGTAGATGTTGCCATCGTATATTCAGATATGCTCATTGCCAGAACAGGGAGCATGTTGTTTACGCAAAAATACTCTCTTTACCCTTCTGTTAGAAATATTACGAAAGATATTATTGTGGTTGCCTTTGAAAAAAATTTGGTGCTCGATTTAAAAGATGCATTTCAATTCCAACAAGAAAAAAATCAAGGAATTCTTTATGATTTCGCAGAGTTGATTACTCCTACCAAACCGCTCAATGACAAGGGAGAAGAAAATTACTCTCCCCTTGAGCCTCGTTTTATCTTACTGCTTATTCAATAAGAGTATGAAAACATTGATTATTAGAATTATTACGGGGATAATATATTTATCCATTCTGGCATTTGCTTTCTTTTGCTCAAAATATGCGCTCATGGGTGTTTTTACCATTTTTCTTATTATTGCTGTGGTTGAATATATTCAGTTAGTTCAGAAGTTTCCTGCTCCAAAAAGCAATATACAAAGTTTTATCCAAAGATTATTCTTACCGATTATTTGGATTATTTTTCCAATTCTTTTGTTGGAATATTGGTGCATCGCTTTGAATGAAACTCCCATTGTTGTTGCAATGTTTATTATTTTATGTGCGAATGATTCTTTGGCTTACGTTTTTGGTTCTTTATTAGGAAAACACAAGTTGTGGCGCAAAGTTTCACCGAAAAAAAGCTGGGAAGGTTTTTTTGGAGGGTTAATATGCACTATGGCAACAAGTTGGTTTTTTATAAAAATCACTTATTTTCATAACAATGTTTTTACTACCCCGGTTATTTGGATCGGTTTTGCATTTGTTGTAATCATATCAGGCACTTTTGGCGACTTTGCCGAGTCAATGGTAAAGCGCTACTCCAATCAAAAAGATAGCGGCACAATCCTCCCTGGACATGGAGGCGTGTTAGACAGAATTGATTCAATGCTTTTTGCAATCCCATCGGGATTTGTTTATTGGGCGTTGTTTGTAATTTGAGATTTGAGATTTGTTTTTAACGTTTTTTTCACACCTTGTATCTTTTTTTTAACGCTCATGCCGATTTACTCAAATTTTTTCTATTTTTGCTCGCTGTTTTAAAAAACATTTTCTGAAATCTTATTAATCAATCAATAGTATGAAAGTTAAAACGTTATTCAACATTTTGTTAGTTCTAGTTGCATTAGGACTTGCGCTCCTTGCCACTCGTAGTATTTTACGTCCTGAAAAATACAAATTTGTTTACAATCAACGCTCAGAAGAAGTTAGAGCCCGTTTAGTAACCATCCGTGCCGTTCAGGCGGTGTATCGTAATGAGTTTAAAAAATATGCCGGAGATATTGACACCCTCGTGAATTTCGTAAATAATGGAGTGGTGCAAATTATTAAAACATCCGGAGAAATACCGGACAATATGTCGGAAGAAGCTGCTTTTAAAGCAGGACTTATCAAAAAAATTGTTGAAACCATACCCGCAAAAGATAAAATCGTAGAATCTGACCCTAATGTATCCTACGAAAATTTAAAAAACTTTGAATTTATCCCTTACGGGGATGGAAAGAAATTTGAAATCCAACTAGGAAAAATCTCCAGCAAAACCTACGAAATACCTGTGTATAGAATTGATGTACCGTTGGATGATATTTTGGCAAATTTAGACCGGACGATTACTCCTAAAGAATCAAGTTTCTCAGACAAGATTTTTAATAAAGTATTCTATAGTGGTTTAGCCGAAGAAACCCAATTCAAAGCTAAATATCGCCCCTTGTGGTTAGGCTCACTTAACGATGCCAGCACATCGGGAAGCTGGGAATAATCAATTTGCTTATATGCCTACAGTTATTAGCAATACTCCGGTTGGGTTAGTTCCGCAAGAGTTGTTCAAAGAAGAAAAAACTCGGGAGTATTGGAATGTTTTATCCCAAAACCAATATCAAGAGCATATTGGGGTAGATCATCTGGAATATTCATTTTTACTCTATCCTAAACCTCAAGATGTAGAAACAATCCATGAAATTACGCTCATGTATAATAATCTCAAAAACAGATCGCCAAAATCTATAGATGCGATTTGTTTAGATGTTTATGAAAATGATTTTAATTTGTTAGTATTGAAAGATATGAATCTCATGCTTGCCGGTTATTTTCATTTCAATACAAAAGAAGATATAGTATATCACCTTGCCAATGTTTCTCAACATTTCTTTGAAGATTTATCGCAAATAACTTATTACTATAAACAATTATCTCCCAAAATTCTACATTTTTTAGAAGATTTTTTCGAGATGCAACAATTATAACATTATGCGAAAAGCAATTTTATCACTTCTCATTTTTTGGGGTGTAATAACCACCGGCTTTACACAGGAATTTCTCAGACCTGATCCTAATTTTATAGACACTGCAACATTAATGATTTGGGCAAGTCCAAAATTCGCCGTTCATCTTCCTTTTGGCACCGGATATTTGGCCTCAACTTTCAATTTTAACTTTGATATTGGTCTTGATGCTACTATTAAAACAAAATCAAATTGGACCATTGATTTAGTTTTCGACTTTATGTTCGGGAGTAAAGTAAGAAAAAGTGCGCGAGATATTTTAGGAGATGCTACATTTAATATTGATGGAGATGATTTTATCTTTAACGGTGCCGGCACTAATACTGCGGAACTTAGCTATGAAGGAAGATATTGGTTCTTTGGCGCTTCTTTGGGAAAAATAGTCCCTTTAGACAAATGGAAAAACGCCGGACTGTGGTTCAAGTTTGGCGCAGGTTATTTTGGACATAAAATACATTTCACGGATCCAAGCCACTTTTTTCCGCAAATTGACCAAAAAGCATATCGCTTAGGGTACGACCAACACTCCTCCGCATTTGCTATGAACCAGTTTTTTGGCTATTTGTTTATGCAAAAAAGAAGAGTGCTGAGCTTCTATGTAGGCATTGAGGTGTGGGAAATATTCTCCAAACCCGACAGAGGATATATATTTGTAGGAGATTTAAAAGGACCTACAGATATTTTGCCCCGAAAATTCAGCGGATTAGTAGGAATTAAATTGGGATGGGTTTTACCTTTTTATGAAAAAAAACGCATAACTACTTATTATTACTACTAGTTATATGCGATCCATCTACTCGCTCCTTGTTTCTTTTCATGCTTTCTTAGTTATATTTGCTTCACTTTTTTCAAAAAAAGCAAAACTATGGCACAAGGGAAGAAAAAATATCTTCCATTCTCTTGAAGAAAAATGTAAAGGAAAAAAAAATATTGTTTGGTTTCATTGCGCCTCTTTGGGAGAATTTGAACAAGGAAAACCACTAATGGAAAAAATTAAACAAGAGAAAAAGGGTACTCTTTTACTCACTTTTTTTTCACCCTCCGGTTTTGAAGTGAAAAAAAATGACCCTATCGCTGATATTATTTGCTATTTGCCTGTGGATACAAAAAAAAATGCAAGAAAATTCCTTCAAATTGTTCAACCCCAAAAAGCATTCTTTATTAAATATGAGTTTTGGTATAATTATATGCACGAACTCTCTAAAACAAACATTCCATTTTACTATGTTTCAGCAATATTTAGAGATAATCAATATTTTTTTAAAAAATGCGGAAGATGGTTTTTAAATCAATTAAAAAAATGCAACTGTTTTTTTGTGCAGGATGAAAAATCGAAAATGCTCTTAAATAAACACAATATTTCAAAAGTTGTCACAACAGGTGATACGCGTTTTGATAGAGTATTTCATATTGCCCAACAACCTTATTCATTAGATTTTATTACTTCATTTAAAAACAATAAAAAACTGCTGGTTGCAGGAAGTACCTGGATGCAGGATGAAAAACTGTTAGCCAATCTTTTTCAAATCATTAACTCTAATTACAAACTTGTAATAGCTCCTCATATTGTTGAAAAAGTACATATTGAACAAATAAAAAGGTTATTTAACTCATTTTCAATTATTTGTTACTCAGAAAAAGAAGAAAAAAAACTTTCGGATTATCAAATATTGATTATTGATGCCATCGGATTGTTAAGTAAGATTTATAGATATGCTGATATTTCATACATTGGTGGCGCCTTTAAAACCGGATTGCATAATATTTTAGAAGCCGCAGTTTATGAAAAGCCTATCTTTTTTGGCCCTTATTATCAAAACTTTAATGAAGCAGTAGAATTAGTGAATGTAAAAGCAGCATTTCCCATTACTAAAGTTGCAGAAATGGCGCAACTAATAACTGCCTTTGATAAAAACCAAGCCTTTTATCAAGCTACTTGCGAAATTTGTAAAAACTACATCGCCCACCATCTCGGCGCCACAGATAAGATTTTGAATATTATTTATGATTCATAAAAAATCTATTTTTGCAAATCGTTAATCAATAACCTCTATTAAATGCCGCTAATCTCCCCTCAAGACATCTTGCGCCAGTCGAATAAACTTAGAAGATATGTTTCTAGGGTGATGATGAATATTTTGGGATTCAACAGATTAAACGATTCCTACGCAGCTACTGCTGAGTATTTAGGGAATGATGTAACCGCCCACTATCTGTTTCAGCATAATATTAAATATGTTGTAGATGAAACAAATCTAAAAAACATTCCTGCAAAAGGAAGCTGTATTTTCGTTTGCAACCATCCTACCGGAATTATTGATGGTGTTGTGCTCATAGATTTAATTTCAAGAGTCCGACCGGATGTAAAATTTCTCGGCAATTTTCTTTTAGGCAGAATGGATGTTTTGAATAAATTTTTTATTGAAGTGGATCCTTTTGATGCAAAAAATACTCAAAATCTGAAAGGAATAAAAGCGGCATTGCAACATATAAAAGAAGGTAATTGCTTGGCTATATTTCCAGCAGGTGAGGTGTCAACTGTTCACGGTTTTAGGATACAGGATAAAAAATGGCCCCATTCCATGATGAAATTTATTCGTAAAGAAAATGTGCAGATTATCCCCATGTTTATGTCAGGAAAAAATTCTCTCTCTTTTCACGTGCTGGGCTTCTTTCATCCTTTATTACGAACCATTCAGTTGGTTCGCCAATTGAATCAAAAAGACAACTCAACGATAAAAGTAGCGATCGGTGCACCTATTTTGCCTATTCGTACCGCTTCTTTAAACACTAAAGAGTATGAGGATTTTGTGAGAATGAATGTAGATTTGCTCCGCAAAACACTTACCAAGAAAACAGATGCTCATAAGGCTACAAACATAGTGATTGCCCCTGTTGCACAGTCGCAAAACAAAGATCTAATTACAGACGAAATAGCTCGCTTAATGGAAACACACTCTCTTTTTCGGCAAGGTCCTTTCACACTGCTATTTGCTCATCCAAATGAACTAAAGTATGTGATGGAAGAGATTGGACGATTGCGCGAAATTACTTTTAGAGAAGTGGGGGAAGGCACCAATAAAGCCATTGATATTGACAAGTATGATGCTTATTATCACGAACTTTTTATTTGGGATCACGAACATGAAACCATAGTGGGCGCTTACCGAATTGGAATGGGAAAAGAGATTATTACAAAATATGGAAGAAAAGGGTTTTATACCGACTCCATTTTTCAATTAGGAAAACCACTCAATCCTATTCTGCATAAAGCCATTGAATTAGGAAGATCATTTATTATAAAACCCTATCAAGGAAACTCTATCACGCTTATGTTGTTGTGGAAAGGAATTTTGCAGGTCTTGTTGAACAATGACGAGTATCGCTACCTGATAGGTCCCGTTTCAATATCAAATGATTATTCAGACATTTCTAAAACATTGATAGAAAGATATATCAGGCGACACCATTTCGATTACTATTACGGAAAATATGTTGCACCAGTCAACCCGCTACCCAAAGAAAAATTTGGCTTTGTAAAAAGCTATTTGAAACATGTTAACAGTTTGGAGCTCCTTGATAAACTGATTATTGATTTGGAGAACAAACAACGGGGAGTTCCTGTTTTAGTGAAACGCTATTTGCAATTAGGAGCCAAAGTATTGGATTTCAATATTGACGTGGATTTTAACGATTGTTTAGATGGTTTAATATTGTTGGATTTAAAAAATGTTCCGGAAAAAACTTTAAAAATGCTCTCTAAAGATATGAATATTAATGTAGTAGATCGATTCAAAAACTTAGAATAAGATGAATGACTTTTTTTATTTGGGTGTAATTACAAAAACTTTTGGTTATAAAGGACAGGTGGTAGTATATTTAGATACCGATGAGCCAGAGAAATATAAAACTTTAGAAGCGCTGTTTGTGAAAGGAACTGACGAGATATTGCCTTATATGATAGAAGAATTTATCTACAAAGGCGCCAACCAAGCCATTCTGAAATTTGCCGATGTGGATGGAGAAGAAGCTAAAAACTTAGTAAAAGCAGCACTCTATCTGCCGATTAGTTTTTTGCCTCCTCTAACCGGAAACAAGTTCTACTTCCACGAAGTAATTGGCTTTGATGTGATAGACAACACAAAAGGAAATATTGGTAAATGTGTTGAATTTATGGAAATAAGCCGCCAACCTATTATGCAAATTGACTACAACGGCACAGAGATTTTGATACCTGCGGTGGATGAGATTTTTGAATCTGTGAACAGAGAAAATAAAACAATTACTATCAATGCACCGGAAGGATTGATTGATATTTATTTAGTCGCTCCTTAAACTCTCTCTCAAAGTATTGCCAATCTATTTTGTTTTCCAATAATGCCAATAATTTTTTTTGCTACTTTTTGCTTGACCAAAATACATGAAGTTTTTTTTCGTAAAACAAATCTTGAAAGATAAGAAAGCATTTAATCCCGAATTGTTGCCGGTATATGATCCTATTAGATTTGAGTCTAAATTGAGATATCACAAAAAAGAATTTGAAAAAGTACAAGCGTGATTAGATAAATAATATTTGCGAAAAGGTGGGCAAAGTAGTGATAAAAATTTAAAGATTCAGGTATCATAATATTTCATTTCTTACTTCAAACCAAAACCTGCTTCCTTTTCCTATCTCACTCTCTATGTGCAGCGTGCTGCCGTGTTTTTCAATCATCTCTTTGCACACAATTAACCCTAAGCCGGTACCATGTTCGCCGGCAGTGCCCTTATTAGACTTTTGATCGCTTAAACGGAAAAGGTTATCAATCTGTTCCGGAGTCATCCCCACGCCATCATCACTCACCGAAACAATATACTGCTTTATCTCTTTATCGGCGCAGCCTTTTATCCCCTTTATCTCTTTTATCTCTTTTATCCCCTTTATCTCTTGTATCTCTTTTATCCCCTTTATCTCTTTTATCTCTTTTATCTCTTTTATCCCCTTTATCTCTTTTATCCCCTTTATCTTCAATACCACCCTTCCTCCCGCCGCCGTAAATTTAACCGCATTAGAGAGCAGGTTGCGCACAACGGTTACAATCATATTTTGGTCGGCGGTAATGAAAACAGTCTCCGGAATAATAGCCTCAAAAAAGATATTTTTGTTCTCTGCCATCTTCTTGATTATATTCAGTTCTACCTGTAAAGCAGGAGAGAGATTAAAGAGTATAGGGTTGTATGTAGTTCTTCCCGACTGTATCAATGCCCAGTTGAGCAGGTTTTTCAACAAATCAATCAAATCGCCCGACGATTTAAGCAACTGCGATGAATATTCGGATATCGTATCTGCGTCCCATTTGGAAGCATTATTAGACAACAGAAGTAAAGCATTGTGTTGCATAACAACCGGATTCTTCAAGTCGTGTGAGATAATACTGAACATCTTGTCTTTAATCACATTCAACTCAAAAAGCATACGATTGCGAATGGTACGCAGCATCACAATATACACAAGCATTGCAATGAGAAATATTAATCCGATTACAGATCCGATAAAAATAAATTCTCGTGTTCTATATTGTTTTATTTGTATTTGATGACGCTCTATTTCTATCTCCTTTTTAGCGGTCTGGTATTTTACCTCCAACTCTTGCAGGGCTTGCTGTATCCTGTAGTTCGACTGGTTTATCATCATTAAATAAAAATGTTGATGATAAACTATCGCTTGCTTTGGATTTCCAAGGTAGGCATAAATGGCAACTAAATGGTCGTAAGCTTGTAGCAACACGGAATAGTTTTGAGGAACAGGCTCGGCATTTTGTAATATCTGTTCTGCATATTCCAATGCTTTTTTGTAATCTAAATTTGTTCGAGACCATCTTATTAAACCAATACGTATAATATTCATTTGATGCGTTGCATTTTTAACTTTAGCCAACTCCATCGCTTCATCAAAATATTTTTTTGCTAGGTCTTGATATTGTTTCACAATTTTGTCCACATCTACTCTTCTATTTAAGTTTATGTAATAATCGCCGATATGTAATAAAAACAAAATAGTATTGATAGTATCTTCTTGTTTTTGTGCAATCTCTATCGCTAAATTTAGCAGTTGTAGCCCTTCATCATTTCTGTCAACTCTTTTATCTTCAGAGGTTAAATACAAACGTCCCAGGGCGCCGGCAGTATGCATCATTTCGGTTTCAAGGTTGTTTTCCTCTGCTATATCTTTTGCTTGTAAGAAATACTCTTCTGCTTCAGAGTCGTTATACATTCTAAAATGGATGTTTCCTATACAGAGGAGCGCTGTAGCTTTTTGGACGGTAAAGCCATGCTGTTCGCTTATTTCCAATGCTTTGAAGGCATCTTCCATCGCTCTTTCCGAGAGGGTAAGGTTGTTGAAGATCTTACTTCTTAGCAAATACAAATTTGCTTGTTCGCCGAACAGGGTGGTATCGGTTTCCAGAAAGGCTTGCTCCACATATATAAGCGCAGAGTCGTTGTGGGATTCTGTAAGAAATTGCTGTGCTTTTAGATAATTAGTATTAGAAATCCTGTTTTTCCCCTGCTCAACAGTTGTTTTTTGAGAACAAGAGATAAATACAAATAGAAAAAATAGTGCAATAATTCCGTTTCTTACTGCATAATGCACTAATTCTACTGTACTATGGATATCTAATTTTCTGAAAATATTCGATTTATGCCACTCCATTGTTTTGTATGAGATGTAAAGCGAATCGGCAATTTGCTTTCCGGTAAGTCCTTTGTGGCAACTTTCTATGATCCGTTTTTCTTGTTTAGAAAACTCAGGGGCTATCTTCTCTGTTTTCTTTTTAGCCAAATATATTTGACTGATTATTTGGGATATATCTTTTCCGAAATATTCAAAACCCTTCAAAATAGAGCGAACCGCATCGGTTAAAACCTCCATACTGCTATCGAATTTGCTGAGAAAACCTTCTACACCAATGTTGAGTAATTCTTCCACATTAGAGATTGATGGTTCGGCAGAGATGATAAGAATCTTTAGATCGGCGTATTCTTTTTTCAGTTTTTTAGCAATCTCAATACCACTCATGCCGGGCATCTGAATATCTAAGAGAACTATATCGGCGGTGGTAGTTTTTAACAATCCAAAAAATTCAACTGCACTTTTCGCTTCACCTGCCACAGCAAGGTCGGGACAATTCATTTCTATTGCTTTTCTCACCCCCAACCGAAAAAAATCGTGGTCATCAACAATAATTAGATTTTTCTTTTTCATATATTTATATACATAATATAAAGCAACGCAAAGAAACATTTTTTTTGTAATATTTCAACAAAAAAAAATCTAAAAAAAGAATTTAATATTAACTGTTAACCACTAATCATTAATCATCTAAACTTGTCCCGATTTATCGGGATTATCTAATCATTAATTAACATCTCGCAAAGACACAAAGACGCAAAGGAAAAGTTCCTTATTAGCTTTTTATAGCGCAACATTCCGAAAAAAAATACAGATACAACCAATTATGCCACTACTCTCTTCTTATTGCTTCGCTTTTACACTTAACAAAGCATGCTCCGCAGCGAATGCAATCTTGCTGACGGATATTGTGCACTTGTTTCAATTCTCCGTCAATCGCGTCTGTAGGGCAATTTTTTTTGCATAAACGACAACCGATACATTTTTCGGGAATAATTTCGTAGCGAATCAAAGCAGTACATTGCAATGCGGGGCACCGTTTTTCAAGAATATGTGCTTCGTATTCATCTCTAAAATATTGAATAGTAGAAAGTACGGGGTTTGGTGCCGATTGTCCGAGCCCACACAAGGAGTTTTCTATTATTTGGTGCGACAGTTTCTCTAAGGTGTCAATATCCTCTATTTTCCCTTCACCTTTAGTAATTCTTTCAAGAATTTCCAACATTCTTAAAGTTCCCAGCCGGCAGAAAGTACATTTTCCACACGATTCGTTTTGAGTGAAAGCGAGGAAGAACTTTGCCACGTCCACCATGCAGGTAGTTTCGTCCATCACTACCATACCTCCTGATCCCATGATGGCTCCTGTTTTCAATATTTCTGTATAGTCAATAATAGTGTTTAACAAATTTTCGGGGATACACCCGCCGGATGGACCTCCTAATTGCACTGCCTTTATTTTTTTTTCATTAGGGACGCCTCCGCAGATATCGAAAATTACTTTACTGATTGGGGTACCCATTTCCACTTCCACTAATCCTGATTTGACTATTTTTCCGGTTACAGCAAACACTTTGGTGCCTTTAGCGTTAAGAGTGCCGAGAGCGGCGTATTTTTCAGCTCCCTGATTGATGATAGCGGGGATATTTACATAAGTTTCAACATTGTTAATGTTAGTAGGTTGTCCGTATAATCCTTTTTCTGCAGGGTATGGAGGTCTCTTATTTGGCATTCCGCGTTTTCCTTCAATAGATGCGAGTAAAGCGGTTTCTTCTCCGCACACAAATGCGCCGGCACCCTCTTTTACGTAAATATCAAAATCGAAATCGGTGATACCGCAAACATTTTTTCCGAGATAGTCTTTTTGTCGCGCTTGCGTTAATGCAATATTTAACCGTTTTATAGCCAATGGATATTCAGCACGACAGTATATAATTCCCTGCGATGCGCCGATAGCTTTTCCAGCAATGAGCATCCCTTCAATAACGCTATGAGGATCTCCTTCAAGGATAGAGCGGTCCATGAATGCGCCGGGATCTCCTTCATCAGCATTGCATACGATATATTTGGGGAGATTTTTCTGCGCGGCGGCGAGTTTCCATTTGAAACCTGCAAGGAATCCGCCGCCGCCGCGCCCGCGAAGACCACTCCTTATCAACTCCTCAATAATCTGTTCACCACTCCAATTTGCCACCTTTTCTATAGCTTTATATCCCTCCCGTGCCTCATACTCCTCAATTTTTTCAGGGTTGATAACTCCACAATTACGCAACGCCCACTTGGTTTGCATTTGAAAAAAAATGTTCTCTTTTGCATCAAAATGTGGAGAATAGACGATATCTTCTTTCAAAATTTCTCTATTTTGAAGATAACTATCCAAAATTCCATCCATTTTTTCAGGAGTCACTTCACCGTAAATATCATCGTTCACCTGCACTAAAGGCTCCACATAGCACGCTCCGATACAGTTTGTTTTATCCAAGACAAACAAGTTTGGAGTGGCTTCTAATTTTTCTAAAAGTGCATCATATACTTTTTGCGCGCCGGCGGCAATACCGCAACTTCCTAATCCTACTTTAATATATATTTTTTTCATAAAAAATTTAATAACAACGATCTGGGGCTTGGCTGCAGGCGGGGCTTCCCTACAATCTTTCAACACGAGCCACGCCGCGAAAATACACTAAATTTGTCCACGCAAGATAATGCCGACATCTCATAAAACTGCTTGCTAAGCAGTGGGCAATATGGTATTTTTGCGTGTGCCAATGTGCGTTGGAATTACGATCTTTAGTTTTGCCCACAGGAGAAGCAACAGTTGAAACTTGTCGATACATTTAGTATCGAACATTCCTCATTTTTATCCAAAAAACCTCCATTCTTAATGTGGCTACTAAGGTTGCTGGCTCGCCGTTTTCAAAAAGTGTTACCATTTTAATTTCATAGTCATTTGTTTCAAAATCTCTGCTCCATTGCTTTTTACCTTGTGCCGGTATATACTCATTATCATCTATATACCATTTTAAATTATCTTGTGTTGCGAAAATTCTCTATTTCTGCGTTAAAATTCACTGTTTTATTACAGAAAACGGTATCCTCTAAATTTTCATAATGCACATTATTGGCATAAAACGCCGTCCCACAACTAGCTATCCTTAAGGTATCTTGATATGTTTTCATGCTATCATTCTCAAAACGTACTTCCATTTTAATTTCATAATTCCCTGTCTCAAAATTTTTACTCCACTCTAAACTATCGCGTTTAGTATATTCCTCTACTTCGTTAATATACCACTTCAAACTGCCCACATCCGGATGTATTCCTTCCACATTGGCAATAAACATTATGTCGTGCTCGCAGAAAATATGATTGGACAGTTCGTTGTAGGGGATATCGTTGGCAGTAAAAGCGGCAGAGAGATCGCGCATGCCGGAGCCGGCAAGATAATAATAAGATTTAACGCCACCGTCGTTACCCGTTCCATAACCCAAAACAATAATTTTTGCAGAATTGGAAAATCTATAGGATGCAGAAAAATTGGTGAATGGAAAGTTATAAAACGACATACCTGCTGCTTCATTAGCATACCAACTGCCACCGCCACTCAATGGGACAGGAATCCCCCATTCTCCAATAGCAACCCTTGTATTGTCTTTTGTATCTGTTGGCGTAACAACTAAGGCATAATGAGAGACTAAATTTGGGTATATAAAAGGTGTCATTAAAACATTGGATACAGATTGCTCTATGAGCGGTATCCAAACTTGTGAACACGACCCCGTAGGGTTCCATAAACTGCATATTTTTCAGCACTATCCAAACTATAGTTATATATCTCGTATGGAGCAATCTCAAAATGAATAGATGTTTTCAAATTAGTGAAGTAGATAGTTCCGGATGTTGAGTCGCTTCCTCCTATGATACGAATATTAAAATCAAAATTATCAACATTATTAGGGTTCATTGAAGAATCCATCATTCGTCCAAAAGTTACCCAAAATTCTTTACCTTCTGTAGTTTGTGCATGAAGCAAAAAACTATTTTGTAATAGAAATACAACTACAATTAGAAAATAGCGTATTCGTCTCATTTTACAAACTTAAACGTTTTTCCGTTTTCTAACCGTAAAATATAGAGTCCTTTGCTGAGTTGTGCGGTAGAAATATCGGGAGTAGTAGCCCCTGCTTGTATCAATTGCCCTGTTACAGTATAAATCTGATAATTAGTGTTTATTGGTATATCTTTTACGGTAATTCGGTCGTAATAAGTAGTGATTTCACTTTCATATTCCACCGGCATTATCAATTCGGGAGCGGTTGCTCCTTTAGGAAACTCACATTCATCAATTTTTTCCATAAAATATGGGATAGGAGTAAAATCATCAGGCGAACTCAATGATGGCTCAACTGCTGTCAAACCAAAAGGCTCCCAATTCAAGTTATTCATTTCGGAAATAGTATATTGGGGACTCCTAAAATTTAATTTTTGACATTTTAGTTTTCAAAAAGCAAGGAATCCATTACTACTTTATTGAAAAACTGTTAAAATATCGCCGCGAAGCTATAAAAATATTTTATAGATCAATCATTTTTGAAATTTTTCATCTATCTATCTATCTATCTATCTATCTATCTATCTATCTATCTATCTATCTGCTATTTATAATTTGTTAACTTGTTACTTCGTAAGTGTCTATTAATTTACTCTTTGTATCAATTTTTGCATGGTCTTTGTATCCGAAATATTTTTGTCCGCCTTTTTGTGTCCAACGGGTGTCAATATCTTTTTGACGTTTTTTCTTGGGCTGATCATTCCACAAATCCTCACCTTCATACGACCTGTTGGTTTGAATGTGAATTTTGACATCACTTATTTTTGCCGCGAATATACACTTATTTTTCTACATATCAATGTGTTAATTAAAAAAAACGCCGAAGGCGTTAAATGTGAATAACCACGTGCAAGTCCCGACTTGTCGGGGTTATTCATATTACACACCTGTGGCGTGTTGATTGAATCCATTGAATATTAGTGTGTTAATTTTTAGAAGTACCCTAATTCATACCATTTTTTTCTTTTACCTAACACATTTGCTAAAATAGCAGGTAATTATTTTTTACTATATTTTTCATCTCACAAATTAAACCACTGCATTTCTGATTTTCAGCAATTTTTCGAGTAAAGATTCTAACAGAGAAAGCGGCAGCATATTTGCGCCATCAGAAAGCGCGTTCTTTGGGTCTGGATGGGTTTCAAGGAAAATGCCGTCAAATCCTACAGCAATTCCTGCTTTTGCAAGTGTTTCAATCAGTTCAGGAGTTCCACCTGCCACTCCGCTCGGTTGGTTGGGCTGTTGCAGCGCATGAGTACAATCTAATACTACAGGACATCCGTTCTGTTTTAATGCCTTAATGCCTCGGAAATCCACAATAAGATCCTGATAGCCAAAGCTGGTACCCCGTTCAGTGATCATCACGTGCTGATTCCCTGTGGCGCGTATTTTCTCCACAGCAAATTGCATAGCCTCGGGAGACAAAAACTGCCCTTTTTTTACATTTACCACTTTGCCTGTTCTGGCAGCCGCTTGCAAAATATCTGTTTGGCGGCATAAAAAAGCGGGAATTTGAAGCACATCGGCAACCTGCGCCGCAAACGCTGCCTCTTCGGGTGCATGGATATCGGTCACAATGGGTAGTCCCAACTGCTCTTTCACCTTTGCCAATACTGATAAAGCCTCCACATCGCCAATCCCGGTAAAGGAATAAACAGAGGAACGGTTGGCTTTGCGATAAGAGGCTTTAAAGTAGAGATGGATCTCCAAACGTTTGCAAATTGCATCAATAGCTTGTGCAATATGTAAAGTAATGCTCTCATTTTCAACTACACATGGTCCTGCAATGAGAAAGAAATTTTGATTGTGATAAGATTGCATATAATACGTGGTTAGTGAATCATCTAATCATTGAACGCTCTTTACTTTTTTCCTGCCAATATTCCCTTATACCGTTTTGTATCTAAAAGTATCTCCATAGCTAATTTAATATCGGGGTCTGTGGATAGTTGGTGTTCAATTCTTCCTTTTTGAAAATAGTAACGCATCACGATTTCATTGGCAATAAAGTCAGATATTTCATGTTGAAATTTGTAGATATCGTTGCTTTTTTCTTTTTCAATTTTTTCAAGTATTTCATTATAAATTAATTCTATTGCAGGAAAATATTTTTCACTTTGCGCAATCTCTTTTAATTCTTCCAATACTTCCTCAGTGACTGTATGATAATCGAAATTATGTTTTTTTGCAAATTCTGCAAATTGTTTATATTCTTCATCGGAGAGTTTAAAATTGCGGGGTTGTGGAATAGCATCGTGTTTTGCGGCATAATCGTTACAGAAATCGAAAATAATATTGTTTAACACTAAAGCAATGAGAATATTACTTGGCAAAGAGTCGGGAGTAAGTATATCTGGTTCAATTCCACCTTTGTCATACACAATTCGTCCCCCTTTTGTCTTGTAGGGAGTAGCGAGAGAATCGGGAATATGAGGTGCTGCGCCAAGTGTATCACGGTTAAAGTAATCTACATTTTGCACGCATCGTCCGCTGGGTATGTAATATTTTGAAACCGTGATTTTAAGAGATGTGTTGTAGCTCAATGGCACAATATTCTGAACCAATCCTTTACCAAAACTTTTCTTTCCAATAATTACGCCTCTATCTAAGTCCTGAAATGCTCCCGCCACAATTTCTGAAGCCGAAGCGCTTGCCTCGTTCATCAAAACTACTACAGGAATATCTTTGTCTATCACAGGATTTCTGGTTCTGAACACATTATTTTGTTCTTTTATTTTCCCTTTTGTTTCAGCAATTTTAACATTTTGATCTACAAAAATATTCATAATATTAACTGCTTCTTGAAGCAATCCGCCGCCATTGTGTCGTAAGTCTAAAATCAAATATTTCATTCCCTGTTCTTTAAGTCTAAGAAACGCCTCTTTCACTTCAGAGCTTGCTTTTTCAGTAAACTGATTTAAGTTAATATAGCCGATATTATGGTCTAACATTCCTGAATAGGGTACCGGCGGAAACTTAATATCTTCGCGTTTTACTGCAAAATTGAGCTTCTTTTCATCTGTAGGACGCTCAATTTCAATATTTAATGATGTTCCGGGCTGACCTTTTAATATAGTACTTACCTCTTCAGAGTTTCTATTCTGAACATTTTGTCCGTTTATTTTCAAAATAATATCTCCTGCTCGTAAGCCTGACTTGTGTGCAGGCGAGTTTTCATAAGTTTCTAAGATCACTACATTTTTCCCGTTCTGCTGAATCAATGCTCCTATTCCTCCGTACTGTCCGGTAGTCATCAGTTTATATTCCTCAATCTTCGATTCAGGATAATATACAGAATAGGGATCTAAACTTTCCAACATGCCGTTGATTGCTTTAGTAACCAAATCTGTAGGATTGATCTCATCGGCATATTTGGCGTTTAGTTCTTGCAAAATTTTCACGAAAATATCTACATTTTTTGCAATTTCAAAATCATTTTGTGCCGATAATGAAATAGTTAGAAAAAAAATTGGGATTAATAGCAGTTTTTTCATACGTAGCAGTTTATTAAAGATTAAATAACAGCAATCTCAAGCAAATATTGTGTATATCGTTAATTGTTCATTGCAACGCCAAAAAATATATTTTTGCGGTTTATTTTATGAAAAAGATTATACCCCCTGTAGATATTAACCTTTTAGAAAAAGAACTTACGGAAGATAAGTTTTTGCGAGAAACTAACGTGGGTCATAATTCTATCTATATTATTACTGCACATGATTCTCCCAATGTGATGCGCGAAATTGGGCGCCTGCGCGAACTTACTTTCCGACAAGCAGGAGGCGGTACCGGAAAAGAGATGGATATTGATGCATACGATACTGCTGATATTCCTTTTAAACAGTTGATTGTTTGGAATAACGAAACTAAAGAGATTGTAAGCTCATACCGCTTCATACTCGGCAAAGAGGTAATGTTAGATGAAAACGGATACCCTCATACTCCTACCTCAAAACTTTTTCATTTCTCTAAAAAATTTATTGAAGGTAAATGGCAAAAAACCATTGAATTAGGACGCAGCTTTGTGCAACCTAAATACCAAGGCACCACAAATCCACGACTTGGTCTTTTTTCTTTAGATAATCTTTGGGATGGATTAGGCACTTTGGCTGTTGACTATCCTGAAGTTAGTTTTTTCTTAGGGAAAATGACTATGTACAACAGTTACAATCGTTTAGCACGGAATTTAATACTTTTCTTTTTAAGAAAATATTTTAAAGGAGATAAAAACCTCATCGCTCCTTATAATCCTGTAGCAGGAGATAGAAGAAAACAAGTATTTCGTTCTATTTTCAGAAATAATACTTATAAAGAAGACTTTAGAGCGCTCAACGATAATGTTCGGGATTTAAAAACCTCAATTCCACCACTGATAAAAAGCTATATGTCGCTTTCATCAAAGATGAAATGTTTTGGTGCAAGTGCAAATCCGGAATTTGGACCTGTGGAAGAGATCGCCATCATGATTAAAATTGCAGATATTGATGAAGATAAGAAAAGAAGGTATATCTATTCGTATAAGAAAAAAGAGAAAGCCAAAGTGGGAAGGTTAAAGGGAAGGAGAATGAAGTAGTATAATCATTATTAAAAAGATAAAACTCGTAATAATACAACAAAAATCTGAATTATGAAAGGGATCGTCCTGGCAGGAGGCTCCGGCAGTCGTCTGCATCCTATTACTTTAGCTATGAGCAAGCAATTAATGCCTATCTATGATAAGCCGATGATTTATTATCCTGTTTCCACGCTCATGCAAGCAGGTATTAATGAAATCTTAATTATCTCAACTCCTGGTGATTTGCCCAATTTTGAACGTTTATTAGGCAATGGAGAGCAGTTAGGTTGCAGATTTGCCTATAAAGTTCAGCATATCCCTAACGGGCTGGCGCAAGCTTTTGTGCTGGGCGCAGATTTTATTGAAAATGATAAAGCATCTCTGATCTTAGGAGATAATATTTTTTATGGAGCTGATTTTGAGGATAATCTTTCATTAAATAATGACCCTGATGGAGGGATTGTGTTTGCCTACCACGTTGCAGACCCCGAAAGGTATGGCGTAGTGGAGTTTGATGAAAATATGAATGCCATTAGCATTGAAGAGAAACCAAGTTTACCTAAATCTAATTATGCCGTTCCGGGACTCTATTTTTACGACAATTCTGTGGTTGAAGTAGCTAAAAACATCAAACCCAGTGCACGCGGTGAGTATGAAATTACTGATATTAACCGCTACTATTTAGAACATAACAAATTGAAAGTATGCAAAATGAACCGAGGTACCGCATGGTTGGATACAGGTACTTTTAAATCTTTGATTGATGCGACCCAATTTGTGCAAGTAATTGAAGAACGACAGGGCTTAAAAGTTGGGTGCATTGAAGAGGTTGCCTATTGTAAAGGCTTTATTAGCGCCGAACAATTGGAGAAAATTGCCCAACCTCTTCTGAAAAGTGGTTATGGACAATATCTTATGAATTTAATAAAATAATTTAGAAAAACAAAGAAATTTATATTTTTGCCAATTATTTGCCAAACATCAAAATTATTTATGAAAAAAGAAAAACTTTTTGCAGGAAAAACTTTAGCAATCTTATCGGGAGGTGGCGATACACCGGCTATTAATTCAAGTATTGAAGCAATTAGAAACCGTGCCTCCATGCTGGGATTTAAAGTGTATGGGATCCTTCGCGGGTGGAAAGGGTTGCTCGAAAATGGAGATGTGGTTGATTTAACAAACATCCCTTACAATGGAATGTATGGTGGAACCGGATTATTGTCAAGCAGAACCAACCCATTTCCAAGTAAAAAAAATAAAGAGGACCGCTCAGAACAAATTCTAAGAAATATTGAGCGTTATAAAATTGATGTTCTTGTTTCGATTGGCGGAGACGACACCAATGGCGCTGCAAAAAAAATGTATGAAAAATATGGAATCCCTGTAATCGGTTTTCCAAAAACTATTGACAACGATTTGCGTACTCGCACCATGCATCTTTATCAAGGAAAAAAGCATGAAGTAGTGTTGTGCCCCGGTTTCGCTTCGGGTGCTATGCAAATAAAAAAACTAACTGCCAAGTTGCACACAACCAATGAATCACACCAACGTATTATGGTGTTGGAAGTGATGGGACGTGATGCCGGTTGGCTAACCGGAACAGCCATCTTCGGCGGCGCACAAATGGCGCTAATACCAGAAGTTGTGATCACTAAAGAACGTAAAGATTTCTTCTTTGAAAAAGTTAAAGAAAACTACATGTCTAATCCTAAGCGCAGCTTAATTATTGCTGTTGCCGAAGGCGTGCGTTGGTATAATGATGAAAGAGAAGCTATTGATATGGTGTATGCCAGCTCAGAATTAGACGAATATGGACACCCCCGATTTGGCGGAGTGAGCGGAGTCATCGCTTCCGAAATCAATCAAAAACTTGGAATCGAAGCTCGCGGGCAAATCTCAGGATATATCCCGCGGGCAGGAAGATGTTATGAGTATGATCGAAGACTCTCTTCTACTTTGGCAGATAAAATGGTAGATCTTTTACTTAGAGAAGATTACGGAAAAATGCCCGTAATACGTAAAATTGTTCCATACTGCGAATTGGAAGAGTTTCACACAGATGCGATTCAAATGGGAAATATCGGAAACTTTCCCCTTCCAAACCTCTATTATAATCATAATGAATTTCAGTTCTCAGAACAATATGTTGATTTTCTGACCAATATTATTGGAGAACCTTACAGAATGGAGTTCAACCACCAATTCCCTGTTGTAATTCCGTAAAAAAAACATCATGCAACATCCCTCCTACCTCATTCTTAGAACCTCACACTTCCTATTCTGCTTCCTGCTTTCTGCTTTCTGCTTCCTCCCATCTGCCTCTGCTCAACGCTTCATCGGAGGAGTAGCTGTGGGAATGAATATTACACAAGTAGATGGAGATGAAGTGTTTGGATATAATAAAGTGGGCTTCAACGGAGGCCCCTATCTAAAATTTATGTTGGATAAAAAACAACGATTCTCTTTGACAATGGAGCTTCTATACACTCAAAAAGGGGCAATGAAAAAAAGTGGCAGCTACGTGGATAGAATTGCAAAAGAGGACATCAAATTTTTCGACCCTGAGATCTATCCTGATTATTTCCCAAATATTTTCTATAACCTAAAAACAGATTATCTTGAGATTCCTCTTTTAATACATTATGATGACCCGAGATCAAAAGTGAGTATTGGCTTTGGGTTCTCATGGGCTCGCTTAGTCTATATTAAAGAATTAGAACAGTTGTGGGATGCTGATAAATTAAGACTCGACTCACTTGGCGCCAGAAGACTAAATACCACTGTAAGCTCAGGAAGATATTTTAAAAACGACTGGGGTATTATGGCTGATGTGAAAATACCTATTTATAAAGGATTAAAACTTAATTTCCGTTTTCAATATTCATTAGTTCCTTTTGGACAAGTTAGGAAATTCTTTTCTAAAAGCGTAAATCTTGAAGGCTCAATAGAACGAAAACCATTCCATAATATGTTAACATTTAGATTGGTATATTCTATTAATGAAAAATACACAGAAAATTATCAATATGATAAAAATGGAAACAGGATTGGTCCAAAATGGATAAGAGATATAGATGCGATGAAGTGGTGAAGCAATGATAAAATGATAAAAATGATAAAAATGATAAAATGATAAAATGATAAAATGATAAAATGATAAAATGATAAAATGATAAAATGATAAAATGATAAAATGATAAAATGATAAAATGATAAAATGA
>Ga0123353_10000934_pt1 | contig 35720 bp, 25 predicted proteins | sample TergutLab28metaG_3_FD_92763 | JGI IMG/M metagenome (GOLD analysis project Ga0123353, IMG submission 92763) | Labiotermes labralis P3 segment gut microbial communities from Petit-Saut dam, French Guiana - Lab288 P3 | ecosystem: Host-associated > Arthropoda: Insects > Digestive system > Gut ... | reverse complement strand
GTAATTTGATTATTATTCAATACCAAATTACTACAGATGATCGAAAATACAACAACAAGTGAATGGGTATAGTCCGAAACTTAACGAAAACCAGTGCTTTAAATCTCCAAAAATGGGCGGACATAGTCCGAAATCGTACGCAAAATCCACCTTGGCTTCGCAGGTGGGCGGATATAGTCCGAAATCGTACACCGCTGCCGCTGAAATCCGCCCAAAAATACCTTAATTATATATGGTTTTTGAGCGAATATAGGCCAAAATGACACATTTTTTTAAATCTTTTATGCTCTGTTTCTCCGATAAAAGTGGGTGGGTATAGTCCGAAATCGGCATTTTGATTGCAGGTTGTGGTGCAATAGTCTATTCAAGCATTCGCGTTGTAAACAAGAAAAAGTATAAATGAGAAAAAAATATGGAAAATTTTATAACAAAAAATTTTTTAAATCTTTTCTAAAGTATTTTTGACAAATCATATTGGTAAATATTTTCTTCATGATCATAAGCATACATAATTTTTTTCCCCGGATCTATACAAAAATTGGAAAGACACTCATCAATATGCAGCTTATATATCGGTAATCCGTTCCAGTTAAAAACGTGTATCTCGACTTTTTTTGACTGACAGTGTTGCCAATCGACGAAAAATTGATTGTGAAAAAGGGCAAAAATATAATCCTGTGTAGTTTTAACAGCACTGTAATAAACTGTTGCGTGAAAGGATTGTTGCGATAGATCGCTTAATAATATATGTTTTTGGCCTTTGGGAGTCAGGGTGATGTTATTTGTTGGCTCTTCCAAATTAAAAATATGTACCCTGTTCATATTACTCATAGCCATGGCCATCTTCTTTCCATCCTGCCTAATATGTTCTGCCGCCCATAATAGATTAAACTCCTCATAATTTCTAACATTTTTTTTTGTAAGGTTTATTTCCTCTCGTTTATCGGAGGTGCTATAATATTTACGATAAAAAACCCGAAAATCCTTATTGTTCTGTGTGAACATATAGGCAAGAAAAGTAGAATCGTTTAATATATGTGTATTCATTTGTAAATCTTTGTATTGATTTAATATCTCTATATTTATGGATCCCGATTGCAGAAAGTCGCTGAGGTTAAATTTGATCACCTGTTTTTCATTAATAGCAGATAAATACAACCACCTCTGATTATTCTGTAAGCTATGGTTATTCCAATAATTAAGCGAGAGGAATTCGTTTGGGCCTCTACCGCGTTGTAGAAATGCTCCGACAAAACTATTTGTTTGTAAATTGTAGATGCTATAAAAGTGAGGATGTCCTCGCCCAAGCCCGAATATGAGAAAGCTATCAATGTGAAAGATACCACGAGGTTTCATGACTATGGAGTCAAAGTTTATCGCCTTAGCCTGTAGATAATACTCCTCATTAAAATGATCGAACACTTTTTCTGTAGCATTAAAAATATTCCGGTTTTCAATACAACATATACACAGTAAGGGAAACAATAAATATTTAATTTTTTTCATAAAAATAAAATTTTTTAAGTTAGCGAGACCCATACACAAAACTGCCACAAAGATAAATCTCTTTTTTATTCCCAACAAAATTTTATGGCAATTTTTCACTTTGGATTTGTGCCTTAAGAAACAAAGATACTTTACCGCACTAACTCCTCAAAGTCAACCTCCAACGCTTTTCGCAGGAAAAAGTCGTATTGGGCGGTTTGGCGGATGCGGTAGTAGTAGAGCCAATATTTGTAGAGGGCGTCCACGTAGTTTTGGCGGGAGCGGTCGCGGTCAATTTGGGCGTTGTTCATGTCGGTGATGGAGATTCTGTCCATGAGGAAGCGCTGCTTGGCCACCTCGTAGCGCCTTTGGGCTAAAGTGTCGGACTTTAGGGCGATGCCAAATTGATGGCGTTGCATGTTGAATTGTCGGACGCTCAACACTACCTCCTGTTCAAAATCGATCAACGCCTGACCGACCCGTGCCTTTACCAATTCCTGATCGGCCTGCGCCATCTTTACCAAGCCTTTTCCGCGTCCCCAATCCAAGATGGGGATGGAGAGGCCAATGCGGACGGTTTGCATATCGCGTGGATTCCGATACACTTCCGTGAGGTTGTCGGCCACCTGATTGAGCCCAAAACTGAGGTTCAGGTCGGCAGAAAAACCGCGGTTGGCCCGTTGTAAAGCTACATTCCTTGCAGCCTGAATCAATTGGATTTGTTGATTCAGCAGCGTGGGATTGTTCTCTTTGGCAAGAAATAGCACCTCGTCCACCGACAGCGCCAATTCGGGAACATGGTCGGGAAGGAGGGTTCTCACCTCTGTTCGTTCGTTAAAGCCGAGAAATGAACGAAATCTATTTTGCTGATTCTCAATATTCAACAACGCTTCGTTGAGGGTAGAGCAGGCATTGCTGTAGTTTAATTCCGATTGGAGCAAATCGCTCTCATCTATGGTGCCCATCTGGTAACGTCCATGGGCGATCTTGACTAAGGTGTCGTTGTTGGCTTGGTTAAATTCGGCAATGGAGACCCCCTGTTGCGCAGAGGCCAAGTTGAAGAAGTAGGTGATTACACTTTGGGACAGGTCTTCCATCTGTTTGATATAGCTCCTTTTGGCCTCCTGATAATAGAGCGGTTCAATCTGTTTGTCCCATTTTCGCTGGTTAACGCCAAAGAGCGACTGGTTCAGCGATACGTTTAAGGGGGTGGACATGTACTCGGTGGCAATACGGTTACTGAGCCCTTCCCTAAAGCGATCGATTCGGGAGAGTGAGGAACCTAACGAGAGGACCCCGCCTGTTGGGAGGTTCTGACGCACGAAGAAACCGCCCGAAATTTGGTTCGAAAAGTCGGAAGAGAAGTCGTGGCGCACCTCTCCGGTTTCGGGGTCGAGGGAGGTGACCGAGATAATTTGGCGGGAGAAGGAGGGGAATGTTGCATCAAAACTGAGCGAGGGCAAGAACGAGGCGCGGTAGGAGCGGAAACGCCAATATTGCACTAAAAAGGTGTTGCGTGCGCGGATCGCATCGGGAGATTGTGTACGGGCAAGCACCAGCGCCTCTTCCAACGTGATGGCGTAATAATCTTGCGTATGTACTGCACCACCACGAGGCTGCACCTCCCTTGATGGCGCGCCGGTTGCGAAATGCTCCTGCGCATATACCTCGCCACCGGTGAAAGGCAGCAGCAGTGCGAACGTCAAAAAAAATCTTTTTATTTTATTCATATCTAAGCGATTCTATAGGATCACGTAACGATGCGCGTCTGGCAGGCGCAAATCCAAAGATAACCCCAATGGCTACCGACACCATAAATGCCAATACAATAGACCACAGCGACACCAAAGTCTGAATGTCAAACATCCTTTCTATCAAAAACGAGAGGGAGAGACCCAGAAAGACGCCAATCAATCCCCCCGTAACGCTGATCAGGATCGCTTCGGCCAAGAACTGCGCCACCACATCCACCTTTTTGGCGCCGATGGCCAAACGAATGCCAATCTCTTTGGTGCGCTCCATCACAGAGGCAAACATAATATTCATAATGCCAATGCCTCCCACTAAGAGCGAGATTCCGGCAATAGCCCCCAGCACAATGTTAAAGATGTCGTTAGAACGCTGCTGCTGCTTCAGCAGTAACTCCGGAACAACCACCTCAACATCGGCCACCCCCTGATGTCGCCGCAACATCATCCGCGAGATTATATCCTGAGCGGCAGGCAATTGTGCACTTTCAGGCATTTGAACAATAATCCGGCTCAATTCATGCGTAGGCGTATCGCTTGAGCTGCTGCTGCTCATCACCACTACTCTGCGTGCGCCAAAAGTCGCCCTGAAAACCGAACTGCCCGAACGCGCTTTATACCTAAGGGTATAACTGTTAATGGGAATAAAAATCTGATCGTTATACTCCGACTTTGCACCCACACGCTGCAATACACCTATTACTTTGAGCCACACATCGTTAAACTTAATATAACTCCCGACCGCAGCCGTTTTATTAAAAAACTTAGCCCTGACGTTGTGCCCAATCACGCACACCGCCATCTTCTCGTTCTGGTGCACCTCCGTAAAGAGTGCTCCGGATGCCAAAGGTAAGTTAAATATTTTAAAGTAATCGGCACTCACTCCCACCATCTTCCCGGAGCGACTCACGCCATGGGCGCTCAAGGTACCCGAAGAGATCGCTTCCGGCGACACATACAACGCCTGAGGCAACACCTCCCGAATCGCCACCGCATCCATCAACCTCAACCCGGGAGAGAACTTTTGTATGCTCTTGCCGCCCTGCTCCCGCTCCTCTCCTTCGCCCTCCTCTTCCTTCATCTTTTCGGGGTCCAAGGGCATAATCACAATGTTATTGACTCCCACCATCTTAATCTGATCCATAATCTCCTGTTTGGCGCCGCGTCCAATTGCCATCATACTGATTACCGCCCCCACCCCAAAGATAATGCCCAACGTGGTGAGGAACGATTTAAGTTTATTGCTGGTAATCGACTCAAATGCAATCTCTACATCGTGCAGATAGTGTCTAAAAAAAGGGATTCGAAACTTCATGGTCTATCGTTTCTTGGGTTCTGAAAGATAGATTTTGTCACCGGCTTCCAATCCACGCTCCACCACACAGAAATTTTCGTTCGACAACCCCAACTCCACCACCTGACGGCTGCCATTGCTGCGATAGACCCAACGCCCCGTCTCGTCGCCATAGATCGCTTCCAACGGAACAAACAACTTATCGGGTTCCGATGCCGTGATAACGGTATTGGAGGTGGTCATCGAGGGCTTCAGAAGCTGATCTTCCACAGGGTCTATCTGAATCACCACTTCAAAAAGTTTAGCGCCCACGCCCCAGTTATTGGCGCCAACATTCGACACTTCCGTCACCTTTCCATGGTACTCCTTATCGGGCAAGGCATCTATGCCAATCCGCACACGGTTCCCCACCTTTATCTTATTGATATCTATCTCGTTCACCTGTGTAGTAGAGATAAGGGAGGAGAGATCGGGCAACGTAGCCACAGTTAACTCATTGGGATTGATGCTCGAGCCTACGCGGAGTTTTTCGCCATACCAATTCCGATGATAAATCACCATCCCTGCTGCCGGCGCCCGAATCACAAATTTGCTCAACACCTCCAACATCTCGTTGTACTGACGCTCTTTACGACTAAATTCCAACAATCCGTCCTGCACATTGGCCTCTGCCTGCTCCACCTTGAGTTGATAATTTTTCTGCTCTTGATCCCAATCGCGCAACGCCTTCTCCAGCGCATTCTTTACCTGCCGCTGCGTAGCAGGTGGCTCATATACAGACTGTTCTACTGCAATCTTTTTCTCTTCCAGATCAAATCGCAAATTCAACAGTACATTCCGCGCTCCACGCAACGTTAAAGCGGTATCTAATAAAATCCGTTCCTGCTTGGCCCTCAGTCGTTCCAGCTCATCTTCCAAATCCTTGAGGTCATTTTCAGCAGAAGAGCGGTCTAATCTGGCTACATAGTCCCCCTCTTTTACCATAGTCCCTTCGGGAACCAAGTCTTGGATCTTAATCTCGCTAAAGCGAACATTCCGCGCCCGAATACCCTGCGGCGCTTCAATCTTGGTGTTGTTCCGCGAGGATAACTCGCCGGTTGTCACCACTGTGACCTCAAAAAGCCCCCTCTGCACAGTCGCAAAGAGGGCTTCTTCTCCTGAGCCTTTGCGCAACCTGTATCCAAAAAAGAGGAGCAGAAGCGCAAAAATAATTGTTGTAGTTGCAATAAGATGTTTCCTTTTCATAATAACCGACCACTATTTGGAGCGTCAAATGTAGGAAACATTTTTCAATACAACTATTTTCCCATCAATTCCGCCAATTTTTTGTCAAGAGATTCGCCCCTTAAATTGAGCGCAATCATTGTGCCGGATTGATCGATGAGTGCGGTATATGGGATTCCGGGAATGGCATAGAGTCTGGCGCCCATACTGTCCCATCCCTTTACATCAGACATTTGGGGCCAGGGCAACTTGTGTTCTTTGATTCCTTTAAGCCATGCTTCCTGTGAATTGTCAAAAGAGACGCCGACAATTTCAAGGCCGCGTTTCTTGTATTTTTCATATACTTTGAATACATGCGGCAAGTCAGCAATACAGGGGCTACACCACGAAGCCCAAAAATCAACAAGCACATATTTGGTTTTACCCACATAATCAGAAAGTTTTACCATTTTCCCCTCGGGATTGGGCATTTCAAGGTCGATAAAGGGATTCCCCTGAACTGCAGTCTCCATGGCATGAATACGCTCCACAATCCGCTCCATGACCGGATGCGCTGACGTTCGGGCGTCCGCACCAGCAACAATCGCCTTTAAATCAGATAAAGGATTGTACACTACGTGCCCAAGCATAGACCAAACTCCGGGATTATTCACATTGTTCTTTATAAAATCGAACCTGCCTATCCGCTGCGCGTCATACAATTTCCGATATTCTCCCACATTCTGTTCATTTCTTGCAACCATCATCGCTTCCGTCAGCAGACGGTCCCGATCCTGATAGTTTTGAATAGAATCGTTCATGGCCGTGCCGCCGATCCTGCTCCCCAAAGTGTCGGTAGTGATGATAATGGAAGCGTTTTCAAGTACAAACCCTACACTTGGGCGCGTTTTAGGGTCATCCATAACCACATTGACCACATAAAGATCTGCCTGATCTACACTGCCTGTAAACCGGTACTTACCCTTACGGATAAATGTTGAGTCCACGAAGATCGTCTCTTCGTTCTGAATCTTTCCCAGCAACACCTGTTTGCCTTCAGCATCCGAGTTAAGCACCTTACCGTTAATGGTATAAGATGGAGTCTGCTCACAGGAAAAGAGAAGTGCGGAGAATAATAATGCCAATACTGCTTTTTTCATACGATTTAGATTTTTAAGTTAGAAATAAAGAAGCAAAGGTAGGAAACATTTTTGACATTCTTTTACTTTATCAATTCATCTAATTTTTTCTCCAATGCACCTCCGCGGAGCTCTTTTGCAATGATGATACCCTCTTTATTGAGTAATACTGAGTGCGGAATACCCACAATGCCGTAAAGTTTGTAGGCTTCGCTCTGACCACCTTTCATGTCGGACATTTGTGGCCAGGTGAGGCCTAACTCTTTGATTGCTGTAGTCCATGCTTCATGGTTGTTGTCAAGCGAAACGCCAATGATTTCAAAACCTTTATTTTTGTACTTGTTGTAGGCAGCGATCTCGTGTGGTTTTTCGGCACGACATGGGGCGCACCATGAGGCCCAAAAGTCGATAAACACATATTTACCTTTGCCTACATAGTCGGAAATGGACATCTCTTTTCCTTTGGGGTCAAACATACAAAGGTCAGTGAAAGGCAATCCAATAGCAGTATTATCAAGCGCTTGAAGACGTGCAGCCACCCTGGCAACTTCGGGATTTTCTAAGGATTTCTCGTTGATATTAGAAAAAGCCTCTCTCAATAGTTCATGCGAAAAACCAATAATCTTCGGTACCTGAGTTTGGCCGGCCGGATTGTTGATGTTATTTTTGATAAACTCTACATCAAACAGGCGTATATCGTTGGTTAACTTGGCAAAAAGTTCAGATGATAACGCTTCTAACTGTTCGGGAGTGGGATTAATCCATCCATTGCTAAGGATGGGGAAGGCTTCATCTCTTTTTTGGAAGAGGGCTTGTTCACCATCTATAAATTGTTGAAGAATATCGTTATGGGTGGACCCTCCTACTCTACTTCTCTTCTTACTGTCGGTGGTTACCCCAATTATTTCATTCTCCACAATCAAACCAAGGGAGACTCTGTTTTGCCTCTCTTCGCCATTAATGGTAATCCTGCTATACACCGGCTCCTCCACATATCCTTTAAACCGATACGCACCACCTACAACAGTGGTTGTATCGGAGATTTGGATACCACCTATTGTTTTGCTCAATACCACCTGTTTGCCTTCCATTTCGGGCAGTTCTACAGTGCCGGAAATCGTAAATGAAGGCTCGGAAATGCAAGCATATACCAAAATCGACAGGCACAGAATTGCGGTTATTTTTTTGAAAATAGTTATTGTTCTCATAATCTTGTGTTTTATTAAAATTAAGTGTTTTATATAAATTAAGGCACACTGCTCCATGGCCTGCTATCTAACGAAATTCCCCATTGCGGATTGTATTTCAATATCGGATTCTTGATGGGGAGTATAAAGTACTCCGAATCTATATCTGCTGTATAGGGTACCCCCTTTACCGTGTGCGTGACAGATGTTTTGCCCCAAGGTTTGCCGCTGTCTAAACAAAGGCGTTTCAGGTCGAAACAGTGTTTGGGTGAAGCTGCCGCCAACTCTCTTCTTCGTTCATTAAGAACCTCTTGAACAAGAGCGTCCGGATTGGTAATGTTCAATGGCAATGCATCCGGAGTGTGCCTGAATCGACGCAAGTAGTTCAGGTCGGATAGAGCGCCGCTTGTATTGCCTGTTCTTGCGCGGGACTCGGCACGCATGAGCAATAGCTCCGGATAGGAGTAACCATTTGTTCTCCCAAACTTAGTTTGATAGTTTTGCACCCTCCTGCCGTCATTGGGTACTCCTGCCGGAATATTGGGAACCGTAGAGATGTATTCAAAGATGTAATATTCTGTCCGTAAGTCTGTTGACTCAAAAAGGGCTAAGAATTCCGCAGTAGGATAGCTCATGGCGCCTGATACACCTCCAAGTGTTGGGGCACGGTACAAACAATTTTCCCTGTGCATGGTTTCGGTCACCTGACCTTGAGGTGATACTATGGTCGCGTTATTGCCAACCCTCAGGTCAGGATTTTCATCCACAGCAGCCTGGTTGGACCATGAAAATTGATTCATGTCAAAAAAGAGGTTTTCCAAACCGCCTTGTTGTGCTGCCGCCAATTCAAGCGCCTTGTCGGAATAGTAGGCTACGCTGTCAAACTTATGCGTAAACAAATGATATTCAGCCAAAAAAGCGTATGTTTGGGCCTTGCCAAAGCGTGTATTAGAAGATGCCATTTCGGGAATATGGCGCAACACACCATGAACCTCCGACAATACGCGGTCAAAAATTTCCTGCATCGTGGACAACTCTTCCATAGGTGCCATAACACTGCTCGCCGTTCTGTATGGCAACACCTTACGAGAGTTATCACCTCCCGGTTTATATACGGGGCCATAACCTAAAGAGGCAAAAAAGTAGCCCCAGGCGCGGGCGACTGTTGCCTGTGCAATCGTCTCATTTGCCTGGCGCTCTACTTCCGGTGTCCGTACTTCATTCACGCCATCAATCACAATATTGAAGTATTCGGCTGCTCGGTAAACGCCATTGTTCCAGCTCTCGTCCATTGAACCCGGGTTTCCGTAAGGAAGTTGGAAGATGTGGGCAAAAAAGAGTTCGGTATTTCCGGTGCCGGAACCCCAAGAGTAATTTGCCTGATTATCTGATACCTCTATATTGTTGGTCAGATAGGTCAATGGAGTTGTTCCATCGTTGGCCCTCTGAAAAGTCGAAGAGATGGTTGCTGAATTATTGAGCAACCTGTCAAAAGCGATTACATCGCCCTTTTCGGGAGTCAGTTTACCCGCCGGTTTAACATCCAAGAATTTATCACATGCAACAAGAGATAGGGTTGCAATTATTATGTAAGTTGTGAAGTATATATTCTTATTCATATCTGTATGTTTTATAAATTAATCACTATGCCAAAATAGAATTCCGGGGGCATCTGCAAGCCTTGTGAAGATACTCCGGGTGCCGTTTCGGGATCAACATCGGCATTTTTGGAAGCGATGTAGAAGAGGTTACGTGTTTGGAAATAGACCTTTGCATTGGACAACCCGAATCGATTCATCCATGGATGAGGCAGATTGTAAGATAGGGTGAAATCTCTTAGTTTTACATAGTTAGCCTTTGCGATCAGGAGGTCGCTATAGGGGAAATACCACTGATCAGAGATTGCGCCCACAGACCAGGCATACAGTTTGGGAAAGAGCTTCGTTGCCTCGTCGCCCGGTTCTCTCCATCGTCCACTAACCGTTTTATGGTTTATGTTGGCGTATGCACCATCGAAACCCTGTTTACGATATACAGCGCCGAACTTGCCAATAAACATAAAGGAGGCTTCCCAATTTTTGTAACGGAAAGAGTTGGTCCAACTTAGGTCCAAAGGAGGACGATATGTTCCCTGGAAAACCGCGTTCTCAGGGCCATAGCCATCTAATTCATTGGCATTCACCGTATAAATGGTTTCCCCGGAAGCGTTCACTACGGGGTCCTTTAAATAAAACAAGACGTTACCATTGCTGTTCAAACCCGCATAACGTGGGCCAAAATAGGAATCGGCCGGATAGCCTTCCACCATAAGGCGCGAACTTGTCATGCTTGACATATAGTTGCGTGAGGCAAAGAATCGATCTACATTTGAGGTATTGTAACTGACAATCAGGTTAGAATTCCAGCCAAAATCTCTTTTCTTTACAATTCGAGCATAAAGATTCGCTTCCAAACCCGTATTGGTAAGTTCCCCTGCATTGATCGTCACACTTGTAACACCTCTGGTTGGGTCAACCTCGTCACCGGCAATCAAGTCAAAACTTTTGTTGAGGTAATAGTCTAAGGTCAGGTCAATCCTATTGTTAAGCAGGGCTATATCTATTCCCGCATTAAATGTATTCTTCTTTTCATAGCGAAGTTGGTCGTTTGGATGGGACCCTACGCCATAAGAGATTCCACCCATTGTTGCATTATACGTTCCAACAGTGAGCACCAAATAGGGAGCGTAGTTCAAAACATCACTTCCCAGCAAGCCATAAGTCGCCCTAACGTGAAAACGATCGAAAATAGTGCGTAAGTTACTGAAATATTCCTCGTTGGATACTTTATATGTACCTCCTACAGACCAAGTAGGTTTGTAACGGTACTTTGGATTGGTTCCGTAGAAATTACTCAACTCCCAGCGGATACTACTGCTAACGATGTATTTATTGTTGAACTCGTAAGAGGCGTTCCCCATCCACGACACCCTTCTTTTGTCCAACACAGAGTAATTTCCCCCTTGGGCAGAAGAGATCGCAGCCAGACTGCTCAGTCCCGTATAGCCGCCTACGCTGCCAAATAGATAATTTGCACGGTTATTGTAAAAATCGTACATATTAAACCCGGAATTGTACGAAGCCGACACCGGATCATAACCATAACGAACAGGCATATAAGTACGTTCGTTGGTCTCTTGCATCATCTCAAATGCAACCATCGCGGTGACTCTGTGCAGGTCATTTTTAAACGATTGATTATAATTCAACTGCGAACGGAATACCCAATTCTCCATCGTACCTCTGTTCTCTTCAATTCTGCCGCCTTCCGGAAGGGCGCTGCTCGTTGCATTCACTCTGGGCATAGCATCATTATAGGACATCCGCATATACCACGAATCCTCCGACCATATCGTGCGGTTCCTGTCTGCTCCACTTATCCACGTGCCACCCACAACTCCTTGAAGAAATTCGGCGAATTGTAAGGTGAGTTCTCCACCCAAACGGAGTTGCAAATTATTGGCAGATGAACGCATCTCCCTAATATCCGTCTCCGGATGGTACAACACAGATTTCAGGCCCGGAGTAGATTCGTATGTGGACAACCGGCGTTGCGCACCCGGGTAATAAGGCACCATGTTCCCATTGTTATCGTACAAATTGGTGTAAGGATTGATTCTGTCGGTAGTCATCATCTGAGTTAACACTCTATGTGAATACATATTAGTGGTTGGGTCGTCTGATTTGTAATAGTTGATATTGGTCATCACCCTCAAGGTTATCCACTTTTTGGGCCTCAACACATTGTTGATGTCTGCCGTTAAGCGAGAACTTCCGGAGGTGATCACATTGCCATTTTCTTTCAAATACCGCAACATTAGGCCGAATTGATTCGTTTCTGAGTAACTGTTTATCGTAAAATTGTGCTGTTGCGATTGTTTGGGCTGAATAAGGTGTTCGTTGATTTGTTTTAATGCATTGATTTTCCTCAACTCTGCGATTTTTGCATCTGCTTCTGCTTCAGACATCAATCCCAATCCGGGATTCTCTTTGGCCACAATGAGGTATCCATACTCCGAAATTTTAGAATTGCCGTTGTATAGGGTGAGGTTGGTTGAAGGAGCTTTGCCATGATATTCCAACTCGGCGTCCATATAGTCTGATACACCGGCATAATTCATCTTGTTTAAATCAGGCTTTAGGATTGTTGAAAAAGTGCCCTTATAACTAAAGTTGAATGCGCCTTTGGATTTGCCGGCACTTTTTGTGGTCACTACAATAACGCCATTGGCCGACCGTGACCCATAGATGGAGGCTGTAACCGCGTCTTTCAACACTGTGATTGATTCAATATTATCCGGATTGATAAAATCAAGATTCATATTCTCGCCAATCAGGGGATAACCATCCAACACAATAAGCGGCTCTTTGCTGGTATTAAAAGTAGAGATGCCTCTGATTTCAATGGCTCCATCCTTGGTCAGAACCACACCGGCTGCTTGCCCCTCCAAAACTGATTTTACTGTTGGTTGAAGTTTGTTTTCAATTTGTTCGCTGCTCACAATGGCAAAAGAACCGGTAGCACGTTCTTTGGCAATGGTTTGGTATCCTGTCACTACAATATCTTTAAGCAAGGATACATCAGGCTCCAAACTAATAGTGATCGATGATCGTCCCAAGAGGATAACCTCCTGTGTTTTGTAGCCTACAAAGGATGCCACCAATGTAGCTCCCCTAAGGGGCACATTGGGAAATTCAAAAATTCCCAAAGCGTTAGAAACCACAGTCTGGCGGGTTCCTTTGAGTGCAAGGGTGGCAAATGGAAGCGGTTCACCGGCTTCATCCACGATAGACCCTTTTACCGTGTAGGTTTCCTGACTGTTTTGGTTTGTGGGGGTCCGAACTACCGCTTCAAGAGCCGGAACGAGCTGTGCTGTTTTAAGTTCTTCTTCTGCTTCTGCTGATTGTGTAGGAGCCGTTTGGGAAGCAGGTGAATAGAGCACAATCTGACCATCCACCAAACGGTACTTGATGTCAGTGCCTTTGAGTAAGGCATCCAACACTTCGGCAAGGGGAGCGCCGGTTTTATCCACGCTTACCCGCTGAGTGGTATTAATCAATTTGCTGTTGTAGAGAAAGAATAGACCGGATGCCTCTTCGACTTGCTCAATCGCTTTGTCTAAGGGAACATTCGTAATTTTAATGGTAACTTTCTTCTCCTGAAGAAAGCCATTTGCAGGAAGCAGCAAAGGAGTCAAAAGGAGAATGAGCGTTGGGAACAGTTTTGTTTTGATAAACGTGTTCAATTTTTTCATACTTTTGCGGTTTTTAAGGTTAGAAATATGGGGATTCGTATTTTTGATCTTGCCGGAAGCCATCGCTATATGTCTTCCGGTCTTTTTATCACGTTATTGTTTATATTCTATGTTTATGGTAACTGTATCTTTTTTGACGTTATATGCAATGGGAGAGGAGATTTGAATAAAATGTAAGATCTGTTCCAAACTCCGGTCTTCAAATTTTCCGGTAAAGGTGAAATCGGTAAGCTCTTTATCCTTTACGATAAACGTCACGTTAAACCAACGTTCCAAACTCTTGGCAACGTCAGTTATGGAGGTATTGTTATATACAAGCAGATTGTCTTTCCACGCCGTATAGAGGTCAGTAGCCACGTTATCATCAATTTGAACCTTGTAATTGGTTTTGTCCAAAGCAAAACGCTGTGCAGGTTGCAAGCGCGTCTTCTTCACATTTTTCTGCGCATACTCGCCGGTATTGACCTCAATGGACCCCTCCACCAGAACTGCTTCCACAAACATATCGTTGGGATAGGCCGATAAATTGAAAATAGTACCCAACACGCGAACATCCATTTCGTGTGTGCTGATTTCAAAGGGAGCGTCATCGTTGTGGGCCACTTCAAAGTACGCTTCTCCGGAGAGGCGTACCCTGCGGAGCGCTTTGCCATAGTTGGACTCGACAATCAGGCGGCTGTTGGAGTTGAGCCAGACAAAGGAGCTATCGGGAAGGATGATTTTCGATTTCGTTCCGGCGGGAATGTAGTACTCCTGCTCAAAGGGAGCAACTGTTTCAAAATCTTCCATAGTCAGTTGAGGGCGTCTCTCCCAATAGGGTTTGGCCAAAATGAGCATACCCAACAATAGGGGAAGAAGCAAGACGGCGGCCACTCGTTGTGTGGTGCGAATGAACGCCTTGAACGAGATTGTGCGACCGTTCCCCCGTTTTTGGGCAATCAAGGTTTGAATCTTGGCATAGAGCCGGTCAAAGTTCGCAGCGGTTTCATCTGCCTCGCTGCTTTTCCACTCCTGTTGCATGATGCCCTCGATATAAACCTTTCCTTCGTAACTGTCAAACACGCCCTTGAGATATTCCAACTCATTTGTACTCAGAATAGCATGAAGATTAGACAGCTTCTTCAACAACATTATTATATACGCTTCATTCATCATAATAGTAATACGCGCAACCGAGCCATTTCCCCTATTGTAATTATGAAAGATGTTCCGACCGGATCTGTTTTCGAATGATGCGCAGCGCCTTTTGAAGTTGGTTGTCCACCGTTTTTTCCGAGATATCAAACCGTCGTGAAATCTCTTTATAACTCTTATTGTGAAAGTATTTGAGTATAAATATCTCCTTACATCTTTTGGGCAAATTGTCAATTTCGGATCGAATATAGGCCAAAAAATCTTTGTCCACCAACTCATTTTCGGATTGCAACGACACACTTTCGCCTCCGGCATTGAGATAATGCTCCAATTTCCTGCGATTAAGACATTTACGCCAATAGGAATAGACGCTGTTGCGTGCAATGGTATAGATGTAGGCATTAAACGAACCCTCCGGATCTATCTGAGCGCGGTTTTCCCAAATCTTTACAAAGACGTCCTGAAAAACCTCCTGTGCCACGTCATGAGAAGAGACCAAACGATAAATAAAGGCATACACACGCGCTTTATATCTAATATACAATCGATGAAAAGCCTTGTCGCTGCCCTGTTTCAGCGCACATACCAAAGCAACCTCTTCGTTATCCATCTACTTCATGAGTTTTGTGCAAAATTAAGAAAAAATTGCATCCGGACCAACGTCCGGAATAACTATGAAAAGCAATGCTATGATCCGAATTATTAAAAAAATAACCCAAAATTCAATACGATATTTTTAAAAAAATATCTAATATTCGGTACGAATTATTAAAAAAACATTGTATATTTGCCACGAATTAAAATACATAAACCATTATGGAATACTTACCACGAAAAATAGACAATGTGCTGCTATCCTGGAAGAGTGACCCCGATAGGAAACCTTTGCTTGTAAGAGGAGCGCGGCAAGTTGGTAAAACATCAGCAATAGAACATTTTAGCAATCATTTTGAACATTTTGTGACTGTTGATTTTGAAAAAGAAAAAAAACTGCGATCTCTATTTGACGGTGATTTGGACGTGAAAGAGATTTGCCTAAATCTTTCAGTACATTTTAATAAGCCGATAATACCTCAAAAAACACTCCTTTTCTTTGATGAAATTCAAGGCTGCCCCAACGCAATCGCATCCCTGCGTTATTTTTATGAAGATTATTCCAAACTTCACATCATTGCAGCAGGCTCTTTATTGGAATTTGCGCTTGAGGAGATTCCCACTTTCGGCGTTGGTCGAATTGATTCTCTGTTTATGTATCCATTTTCATTCCAAGAGTTTATGTTTGCCTTTAACGAGGAACTATTATGGAATGAGGTCTGTAATTCTTCTCCTGAAAAACCTCTCCATTCTCTCTTCCACGAAAAATGTTTAAATCTCTTAAAAAAGCATCTAATTATTGGCGGTATGCCTGCTGCTGTATCTAATTTTATAAAATACAACGACATATTAAGAGTTCAAAAAGTTCTTGACAGATTGATTCTGTCGCTTCAAACCGATTTTGCAAAATACAAAAAGAATCTTCCCACACTCCTGCTACGTGAAGTTTTTGCTTCGGTTGTAAAACAATCAGGTGGGAAATTTATCTATTCAAAGGCCGCTGAAACAAGCCATTATAAAATTAAACAAGCGATTAATCTGCTCATTATGTCAGGTTTGATCATCCCTGTGGTTAACTGTTCAGCAAACGGCATTCCTCTGGGTGCAGAAGTGAACCATCGAAAGTGCAAATTATTACTGTTTGATACCGGAATTTTTCAGCGATTACTCGACCTACAACTCTCTGATATTTTGTTTTCAGACGATTTTGAAGTGATAAATAAAGGCGCTATCGCCGAACAGCTTGCCGGACTGGAACTTATCAAGAATACCTCACCTTATTCGTTTGAAAACCTTTATTTTTGGTCAAGAGAAAAAGAGAAGAGTCAAGCCGAAGTTGATTATCTAATACAACGTAAGGGAAAGATCATACCTATAGAAGTCAAATCGGGAATAATGGGAAAAATGCAGAGCTTACACCTATTCCTGGCTGAAAAACAATCAGAATACGGAATTCGCACCTCTTTGGAAAATTTTACAAAGTATGATAAAATCAGGGTTTATCCGCTGTATGCAATTGGTAACATCTGAAGAAAGAAAAAAGAGGGTCGCCTGATAAATAGTAAACGACCCTCTTTTGAATAATCGATATGTTCTGTAAGCGTAGAAATCGCTAAAGTTTTATTGTAAATACCTTTTCTTCAGGTGGAAAGCAGATATTCGGATCGCAGCATTGGTAGCGCACTTTACAAGTTACTTCTCCCGTTCCGCTGCCCGTTAATTCTTGAGAGAAAACAACTCGGTCGTGGTAAACGGTGGTGCCGCTTTGATTGTAGTACGCTCCGGCGGGTGCTTTCATACCTCCAACGGCAGTGTATCCTTGCGGCAGAGAAACCTCCACAACAGTTTCTATATAGGGGTCAGATTTTGCTACATAGTTATAGATGTGGTAACCGGGGTGAATGGCTATCTTGACGTTGAGAACGCGGTTTCCATCTTGCAACACAGTCACATCCGCAGCAACAGCCACCGGCTCATGATCGTTTGTCTCTTCCGTAACCATCCTGTTGGCCGCGACCCGTATCTGGTGCGCCTTGTAGTCGTTCACTCCGGGTTCACGGCTGTTGATCAGGAATACCCAACCACCCGATTCTGTGAAAAAGAATAAATCTTTATACTTGTTGTACCACGAGCGCCACTCAGCAGGTGTATCGAAGTCAACCAACGTATAGCGGGAAAGTATGCGTTTCCCTCTCTCCACATCCTTGCCACTTTCGAGCATCTTGATGGCTTCTTCAAGGATGCGTTTGTCGTTGTTGGGAATGCCCAAACTTTTGGCGTCTTCGTCTATATCAAGATTGAAGTTGAGGCAGTAGAAGTAGTCCCAATTCTCGTCAAAATATTTGTGATACGCCGAAATATCTGACCCAAACCGGTCATAAAGGCCCCTCACTTGATTTTGCAGGAAGCTTTCGTACGTAGGAATCTGTTGTGGCCTTGAAGACAGAGCCATGTTCTCAGATTGATTGAGCGCCTCTCCGCGTGCTTGTTTGGCTTCAGCTTTGATTTTTTCCTCAGAAATATGTTTATTAAACGACTCCAACGATTTAACATTCTGCTGATATGCCTCATTAGAGATGAAATATTTACGATCAGTAATATAACTTCTTGTTGCCAAACGGTCGTTATATTTGCGTGCAATCGGCGTCTGACCGGCAAATTTGGAGATGTAAACAATGGCGTTGGCTAATACCGGCTTAGCCTCTTCAGTCAACTCGTCAGGTGATGCGGCAAAACCCCAATGGAAATAGTTCCCATGTCGCCCAATGGCAACAGCATCCGGAGATTTTGCGCAAGCGCCGCCTGAAATAAATTCCGCTTCGGGAGAGTCGTCGTATCCTCCCGGGCGAGAAACCAAACCAATTCGTCGCCTCAGGTTAAGGGCGTTTAACTCTTCATCCTCAAAGTTCTCTGTATATTCATGGGTCTGCACCCTCCACATCGGAAGTTGGGCGGGTGTCTTTCCTCCCTCAAAGTAATTGGGGAACTGGTAGAACGATTCGGGTGTAGGCCTGTCGGCCACAGTCATCTTCACGTCAAAAGGGCCTTGGAAGATGGGATGTTTTGCATACCAACTGTATGCATCTGCAAGAAGGCAAAGTCAGTACCAGTCGTTTTTCGAACCTATCCGGCGAGCGATCCTGTCGCCCATCTCCCCTATGGTGAGCATCGGGCGGTCAAAATCGTCGGTCAAGTAGCCCGGATAAAGGTAAACATTCTTGGCACGATCTTGATACACAGGAACTATGGGCTTGGGTAGTCCATCCATAACGGTGACGTCATATTTGTACGACAGATCCTGTGTATAATCCTCTGCTTTGATCACCGTCACCGAAGTAAAGTACTCCTTCAGGTACTTTTCAAACGAGTTCATACGCTTTACCACGCTGGCATTGATGATATCGGCGGGGATATCACTCACTCCGGTAGTATTAAAATCGGGAGACCCTCCCACATACAACACTTTAAGGCTACTTTTTTTAATCGGTGGATTGGTTCCCACGGCCGCTGACGAGAGCAACGCAAAAGAAAAGAGTAACAAAAGAAATTTTTTCATCTGGTATATTTTAATAATTCTGGGTTAAATCATGGTTGAAGTTGGTAGCCGATTGAGGGAATGGCCAAATCCACATCTTCGATTGGGGAGTGAGTGTGTAGGTAACGCCAAGCATCGTTCTGTACAAATTTGCAGCAAATTCTGATTCTGTGTTCCAACGTTTTAGATCAATGAAATCTTTCATTGTATTCCAGTTTTCACTTCTACTCAGTTGTTTGAGCAAGGCAAAAATCTCTGCCTTTGACGAAGCAGGAGAAGGGGCATATCTGTCAGTGATGATGCGGTACCTGCGGATGAGTTCAAGTTTCTCTTTTGCTGCTGAAAGGTTGTTGGTATGCATCAAACACTCGGCTTCGATAAGATGCATATCCACTGTCGTAAGGCCAATGCCGCTAACCTCTGACATAGTACCCCCCAAAGTCCAAACCGCTTTTTCTCCCGGCATACCATGATACGAACCTCCAAAGTCACCTGCAAAAGGAATATTAACCTGAGTAGGCATATAGTTAAACAACACAGAATTGGGGTCAAAGACGGCAAGTAGTTCGGGAGCAAACCAATTAAGATACATCACAGCCGGTACATTAAAAAGATCTTCCTTACTTGAGAAAGTGGGTCTCGCCCAACCCTTTGGATTCGGAGATACTCCCGTAACGGGATAGTCCACCAACATATTGTTATGATTATCTATGATGCTGTTGATGGCAAGCGAATTACGTGCTGCAATAAGCGCATCGTTGTACCTCCGCATCGATAGGAACACCCTTGCCTGCACGGCGTATGCAAACGACTTTCCCACACGTTGTTGGTTTACGCCCTCATCAAGCAGTGCATTTAGTGCAATTGCATCGTCTAAGTCTTTAAGAATAAGTTCATAGACCTCCGCTACCGTATATTTTGGAGTTGGGATAGACATCAGATCTGTATCGAGAGAGTAAGGTACTCCACCGTCGGTAGCGGCCGTAGCGGGGTCATAAGCCTTAGCAAAGAGGTTCACGGATAGGTAGTGGAACCAGGCGCGAAGTACCAGAGCTTCGGCTTTGTATCGGTCTTTAAATATCTGACTGCCGCTTGCAGCATCAATACGCGAAATGACGGGATTGCAAGTTTGCCCAATAACTGCGTATATCGGCTCATAAATATTGCAATTTTCGCGCAACCCCACTCGATCGACACTTTCATCCCAAAAAAGGAGTGCGTATGCAAACGTCTTCGTTGGAACATTAAAGGTGTTGTTTATATCGGTATAGTATATAGATGACGTTAAGTTCGTGGTTCGACAAACTGAAAAATTATTGAATGGAGTGTTGAGCAACAGGTTCAAATCTCCAACCGAACTGAGCAGGTTTTTGCCTTTGGGCATAATATCCGTGAATTTGGCGCAACCCGAAAAAGCAACCGCAAATACAATTATTGAAAATATGATCTTTTTCATATAAAACATTTTTAATTTGTTATTAAAATCTAAAGTTAAGCCCAAAGATATAGCAAGTTGGAAGAGTGACGCCGGCTACTACATTGGGCGCTTGAACCACAACCCTTTCAGGGTCAAAACCAATACTGTTTTTCATCCAAACTGTCGGCAGGTTGTCTATTTGAAAACGAAGAGAGAGGCTGTTAAATCCAATTTTGGAAACCATTCCCCTTGGCAAATCGTAGCCAAACACAAGGTTACGAATCTTGAGAAAATCGGCAGGGTGTACGAATATATCGGTAGCGTTCTGCACGGCAGGTTGTGATCCTTCCCCGGCATCATGCTGCCATATACCCGGTACAATCGTATTGGTATTGGTGGGTGTCCACGCATCGATATACCAGGATCGAACCGGAGCATCCGTGGGGTTCCAACTCATCTGAATTTGATTTGCCCGAAGGTGGTGACCTCCATAATAAACCAACATCATATTCAGGCTAAATCCGTTCCATTTCCATTGGTTTTCTACGGCAAAGGTATATTTTGGGTCAGCCTGACCGGAGTAATAAACAGATCCGGGGGTATTGTTTTGTATGTTCACACCCGGAATAATATTGCCGTTTTCAGCATACCAAGATTGACTGCCTTTTTCTGTGAGTCCGGCAAACCGGTAAGAGAACATCGCACTGATCGGATATCCTTTCATAAAGCGTCCGTTGATCACTGAGTACGCGGTAGAGTATTGAGTTTCAACGTAGGTTATCTCGTTCTTATTATAAGACCCTGTAGCTGACGTGGTCCATGAAAAACCGTTTTGGCTTTTGGCCCTAAACCAATCATAAGCCAGCGTTAACTCTACCCCATTATTTTTCATGTCTGCTAAGTTCATAATTAGACTGGTAAAACCTTTTGTGGTCTCTAATGTTTTTCTTGAGAAGAGTTTATCGCTTTTCTTGTTGTACCAGTCAAAAACGCCCCTAAGGCGGTGGTCGAACAGCATAAACTCAACTCCAATATTGATGGTACCGGTTCTCTCCCATGAAAGTTCGGGATTACCGGGGCTTTCGATGGTGGCTCTTGGTTGTCCTGTATAGCTATTTGTTTGTCCTGTGGTTGCTGTCATGTAGCTGGTAGCGCCTTCATAGATGTTACCTGTAAAGCCGTAACTCGTTCTTAACTTCAATATATTCACCTTGTTAATACCTTTAATAAACTCCTCGTTATGCAGATTCCAACTTGCACCAACCGACCAAAACGGTGATCCACGAAACTCAGTGGCAAGTCCATAAACGTCTGCATAATCTTTACGTAACGAACCAAATACATTGAAACGATTATCGTAGGTATAGGTAAAATTGGCATATCCGGAACCATTGCGGGTTCTTGTCTCAACAATTGGCCCAATTACATCCCGAATTAGAGGTGTATATACAAATTGCCTTGCGGGATAGGGAGCTGCATACCAGCTGGTATTATTAATGAGCCAAAGTGCATTAAAGTCAACCGATGTAGTGGAGTGCGACTGTAACTGATCGTCCCAACCGAGAAACAAGTTCCTTGTGCCTTTGGCATTTGTTTCGCGAAATTCCAATCCGGCCAAAAAAACCACGTCATGTTTACCCGCAATCGTTCGGGTAAAATCCACCTGCGCCCTCGCCGTCCAAAAGTCACCTTGGCGATTTTCAGTAGCGAGCCTCCCTCCATTCTGAGGGGTCAAATATTGGTATGTACCATTCGCCGCACGTACAGTATAGACATTACGCATCAAACGCGAAACGTAGCTATCCTCCTGTGAATAGTTGGCTACTGAACGACGATTGACTTCATACACAAATTGGGTATTGAATGTAACTCCTTCGATAATCTTAAATAGTAATTCACCGTGATAACGTGTATTTTGACGCTGGATTTTGTGTTTGTTCAGGTGAATTTCATCTAAAAGATAGTAGTGGCATCGGGCGTAACGCTTCGTTGTCCTCTGCCCAGGTTGCATAAGGGTTGTAGTAGTGTGTCCAACCCGGAGAGATATTGGCATAGCTTCCGTCCGGATTAAACATACTATAGTAAGCAGGCGCCTGGTTCCAGTTTAATGTGCTCTCCGCATAATTGCTTCTTCTTTCGACGCCTTGTTGGAAAATGTTATTTACACTAAAATTGATGGTCATCCATTTGGTCATATCGTAGGTGCCTTTGTAAAATACGGTAAACTGTTTGTCGTTGTCTGTAATCTTACCCATATTGTCGGCCTTGAAATTGAGCACCAAATTAGACTGAAAATTTTCGGTTCTATTTCGAACTGCCACGTTATATTGTTGAAATACCCTATTTTGCAAAATGTGTTCTGCATATTCCTTTGCGTAATTTTGTGTTCTGTATTTCGCCAATCGCCGATTAAGCTCTTCCTGAGTAATCTGACCCAACTTTAACTGATAGTGGTCATACCATATTGGACTAATGTTCAAGCTATAGGCCCCTGTTCCCGCAATTGCATTGCTTGTATTGGTCAGGTTACTTGCTGCTTGCGGAGAGTCGTTAAAATACCACCGGTAATACTCTGCTTCCATATCAACTTGCTGGGCAGGTGTCATATACCAGTTATCGGCATAGTCCGTATTTGGCTTCTGATATACCATTATGTTTGATGTCACATCAATATCTATTTTGTTAAACGTAGCCGCTTTCTTGGTGGCCACAACAATAACCCCGTTCGATGCACGAGCTCCGTAGATTGCCGAAGCCGCTGCATCTTTAAGAATCGTAATGGACTCGATGTCATACGGATTGATGTCTTCAAAATCCCCCTCAATCGGAAGTCCATCCATAATCAAAAGTGGTCTTGCCTCTGCCATAAGCGTACCCGTACCTCTAATCATAATGCGGCCTCCATAATTAACAAGTCCCGCCACTTTACCCTCAAGATTGTTCATAATATTGGGAGTGAAACGTATCGAAAGGTTTTCAGAAGTTATCGTTGCAGTAGCGCCTGTGACTTTTGCACGAGAAATGGTCTGATAACCTGTTGCAACAGCGGCTTCTATCGAAAACGTATCCTCTGTAAGCACAGCTCGGACTTCATTTTTTCCGCCAACTGCCACTTCAGTGGTTTGGAATCCAATATAAGAGATTGTGAGTACTGCGCCCGGATCCACATCGTTGAGAACAAAAGCGCCACTTGCATTGGAAGTAGCCCCATTCTCCCTGTTCCCTTTAACATAAATGTATGCCCCGGGGAGGGTTTCACCCTTGTTGTCCACAACCGTGCCCCTTACTGTAATCTTACCTCCGGTTTGTGGGGAATTTCCACCCGTTGATCCCGTAATCGACTTTGGAGAGAGAACGATTTGCATCCCCTCAACCTTGTAACTGATTCCCTTTTCGGGAAGAAATCTTGCTAAAAAGGCTTCGAGGTCCTCATTAGTAGCTTTGGCTGACACCTTTGAGGAAACCTCTTTCAAAGCGTCAGAATAGACAAATTTAAAGTTGGTTTGCTCAGTGATCTTCTTTAGCACATCTCCTAAGGGCACATCCTTCAAGTCAAAAGTAACTTTCGCCGTTCTGATTTGATTGGTGGTTTGCGCTTGCAGAAAAAGAGAGAAAGAAGTGGAAACTATCAGTACCACAACGGTATACTGAAATAGTTTTGAAAAAGTTTTTACAATCATAGAATAGTGTAGTTTTTGGTTTATACACTATAGACACAACAAGAGCGTGCTTATCCCCCCATCATTTTATGCAGATGACCACTTTTCTTCTGTCCGGCATCCGATAATCTATTCTGGAACAAAATTTTAACATCTCCATAATTTGGACGATTGACTCCTGTTCAAACTCGGCGGTGAGTTTGGTGGCATAGGCGGCATGATCTTCAACTGTAAAGTCAACTCCGTGCCACCGTTCGAGTTGTTTGATCACTTCATGTAAAGGAGTGGCTTCAAAAATGAGCTTCCCGTTTTTCCAGGCAGTTTGTTTGACGGTGTCCGAAACCGGCACAAAAGTAGATGGTTTTTTGTCACTTACGATGTATGACTGCTGATCGCTCAATACAATCGATGATTGTTGGATTTTGCCGGCAACCTCCCGTTTAGTGATCACTTCAACCGATCCGGAGATGAGCGTGACCCTTGCTTCGGAGTCGTTATCGTTGGATTTGAGGTTGAATTTTGTGCCCAACACCTTCACTTCAAAGTTTCTGTTAGTGGCAATCATCATGGGTCGAAGTGAATCTTTTGCCACCTCAAAGAGGGCTTCTCCGGAAAAAGTGACCTCTCGGGTTGAACCTAAGAAGAGGTCGGGAAAGGTGATTTTAGTGTCGGAGTTCAACCAGACTTTAGTGCCATCCGGTAACTCTGCAAATGCTTTTATTCCTTTATTAGTGTATATAGTGTGTTTATATTCAGATGGATACTCGCTTAACGCAATTCGCGGCTCCTGCTCGGGCATACGCTCCTTGTTCGATCCCGTAAAGAGAAAAGTGATGTTTAAGGCAAGCAATAGAACAATTATGGCAGCAGAAGAAAATAACAACCTTCTGTATGAACGCACCTTAAACCTGTCCCCTTCCCTCTCCACAATGGCGCCAAGTTTTGACATATTCTCCACTCCAACTTTCTCTTCAGGAAGATGTTGCAAAATCCACAACTCCTTTAGTTCAAGGAAGTATTGAAGGTTTCTCTCGTCCTCATTAACCCAATTAAGCACAGCGCCTTCTTCTTCCGGAGTGGCTTTTGAGCTGATTACTTTTATGATCAGATTCTTTGTCATATTACATATACATTATAGTTCACAATAAAGTTGCTTTTATCCCTAAATTACTATAGATAATCTTTACACTTTTTCCTTAAAATCCTCAATGCACTCATGATTCGGTACTCGACCGCTTTGGGTGTGATGCCCTCTATTTGGGATATCTCTGCGTAAGACATCTTTTTATAACGGCTTAAAATGAACGTATCCCGCACAGTTTTAGACATTTGAGTGATGGTTTTGTTTATGATTGATTCTAAATCGGATGAATATATTTTACCCACAGGCTCTTCCAAGGAAAGGCGGTTAAGGGAGTCAATATCATGAATCACTCTTCCGTGTTCGTTGAACCTGGCTTTAACCTTTCTTGCCTTGATGACGTTCAAACATCTGTTTTTGGTTACAGTAATCAGATATGGGAGAATCTCTTTGGTTAAGTCAATCTCGTTCATCTTGTTCCATAGAGTAATAAAGACTTCATGCGCAACACATTCCGCCTCTTCTTTGTTTTCCAGATAGTGGTTGGCAAAGAAGACTATCTTAGGAAGATGATTGCAATAGATCTCTTCGAATAATCTCTTCTTCTGTTCAGGTTCCATTGAGAAATGAATAACGGAACAAAAGTAGGAAAAAAAGTCGAACTAAACCCACTTCGGTGGATGTCCGGCTCTATTTCTTATACGCCGCCAAGCCCCGCTGCAAAAAGGCGAAGAGTTCGTCGGCACCAACGTAGCCAAGGTCTTTGACCATCACATTCTCTTTAAAATCGATGACGGCAAAGTAGGGTTGGCTGCGGACGTCAAATTTTTGGAGTTGGTACTCGGCATACAATTCGCCCATGGTCCTGATCGGTTTTCCCTGATGTGAAACGGTTTGCTCTTCGGGGGCTAATTGGATTGTTTTCACGTCTGTGTAAAGCGCCACAAAAACATATTCCGAATTGATCATCTCAACCACACGCGGATCTTTGAATGCGCTCGATTTCATTTTCTTGCAGTTGGAGCAGAAGATACCGGTAAAGTCGAGGAAGATGGGTTTGTTCACCTTTTGGGCGTATGCTTTTGCTTCATTCAGGTCGTAGAAACCGGGGATGTTGTCGGGCAATGCCATACGTGGTTCCAATCCGGCATATTTGGGGGCAGAGCCTTCGGGAGAAAGCACTCCTTTAGTTCCGGTAGCAGAGGTGGCTACGCCCACGTTTTTGGTGAGGTCAAACGCCTGTTTCTCTTTGGCGGGAAGGAATGCCGATACCGTTTCGAGGTCGGCGCCAAAGAGTCCGGGGATAAGGTAAATGCCAAAAGTAAAGGCAAATATGGCGAGGATGAGGCGGGGGACGCTTACGTGGGGAACGTCACTGTCGTGGGAGAATTTAATCTTACCCAATATATATATACCCATCAGGACGGACAGCACAATCCAGAAACCGATGCCCACTTCACGGCTAATGAGGCTCCAGCCAAAGAAGTCGTCCACCTGTACAATGAATTTCAAAGAGAATCCCAACATGATAAAGGCAAAAATCACCTTTACCGAATTGAGCCATCCGCCCGACTTGGGCAGTTTTTTCATTACAGAGGGGAAGATGGCGAAGATGAGGAAGGGAGCGCCCATGGCCAATCCAAAGCAGACAAAGCCAAAGATTGGTTTGATCACGGCTGAACCCTTCACCGCCTCGGAAATCAACGAGCCTACAAAGGGGCCTGTGCAGGCAAAAGAAACAATTGCCATGACAATTGCCATAAAGAACGAAGCAATTATTCCGCCTTTGTCCACCTGACGATCAGCCTTATTGGCCATACCGGAGGGAAGATTGATTTCGAACATCCCAAAGAATGAGGCGGCAAAAATGATGAACATAAAGGCAAAGAGGAGGTTCGGAATCCAATGTGTACTAATTATCTGAGCAAAACTGTCCGATTTGAATATGGCGATTATACACCCCACAAGGCCATAGACAAACCCAACCGACAACCAGAATACAGTTGCCTTAGTCACGGTCTGCGCCTTATTTCTCGATCCGCTTACAAAGAAGCCTACCGTCATGGGGATCATGGGGAAAACGCACGGGGTGAGGATACACGCCAAACCGGCAAGAATCGCTGCAAGAATGAAACCCCAAATGGACTCTCGGGATGATTTTTGGGGCGCGGCCACAACTACATTCGGATTGTCTGCCTTTTGAGATTCTGTCACAGCAACATCCGGATTGTCAGATTTTTGAGATTCTGCCACAGTCACATCCGGATTGTCTGATTTCTGCGATGTTGCCCCAGACTCAGGGAGTACATCCTCAGATGCTCCTCCTTCCGGTTTTGGTTTCTCTTGCACGTTGGGTTCACCCATCTTCTTCTCTTCCTGTACCGCACCCTTCTCCACTTTTTGTCCGGTGGTCGCAGCAGAGGTCACAGCAGCAGTTGTTGAAGCAGTTGTAGCAGCAGTTGTATTAGCCGTTGTATTAGCCGTTGTATTAGCCGTTGTTGAAGCACCTTGAGTTGTCTTCGATGCGTCAGCTGTCTTGGGTGGCTCTGCTTTTTGAATTACATCGGCAGCCACCTGCACCGCCACATCCTTTTCAAACATCATGCACGACTCTCCGCTGCAAGATTGGTAGGAGATCGAACCCTTTACCGTGAATGCTTTCTCAGTTAACCGTTTGATTTTTTGCACAAAAACAGCTTCATATTCAAATATTCTGACGTTGGAGCCAAAACCCTCATCCAATTTTTCTTTGGGAGGATTAGGCTCCGTTATTCCGCCAACCAATTCATATTCGGGGCCGGATGTAAAGGTAAACTCAGTGGGCATCGGCCCGTCTCCGGGTTTGGTACTGTACATATACCATTCATCCTCAATGGAGGCAGTCATCACCAATTCCAAGGTTTCATTGTCAATTTTTCTGGACTTAAACTGCCAGGTTACCACTTCTTGCGCATACAAACTAAAACTAAACGCCAAGAGCAGAAGGGAGAGAAATGTCTTTTTCATCTGTGTACTTTTTTACTTTTTTAACAAAGATTGAGGCGACAAAAGTACTACTTTTTTTTTATGGGAAAAAGAAAACTGTAATACAATGGAATGTTCAGCAATCCGTTATTTTCTTTAAGCGGTAAAAGCGAAAATCTTATGCTTAATTCGGGATTATAATTTTGTCGAAATACTTAAGCGAAGTAAGCGCACGTGGGATTTCCTGAACCTCGTCGAAGATCAGCAGTGTTTCGGCAGGGTGTATGACAAAGCCAAACATAATTTCTAACTGCTGTACAATTCGTTTTGGGGAAATGGAACCGTCAAAAATCTGTTTCAGTTCGTCAGAGGCATTTTCCATATTAATATATGCCACATTTATATAATGCTCTTTTCCAAATTGTTGTAGAATATAGGTTTTGCCGGTCTGTCTTGCGCCTTCCAAAACAAGCGGTTTTCTGTACTTATCATACTTCCAATCAGTAAGTTGTTGCATTATTTTTCTGTACATATCACATTTATCTAATCAATACTGCTGCAAAAATACACATTTTTCTAATCAATCACACATTATTTTTACACATTTTTCTAATCAATCACACATTATTTTTACACATTTTCTTAATCATCGCGTTTATATAATGGCATACCGGGTCGTGAATACCGTACGTCATCAACTCAGAGACAAGGGACAGCACATATCCGTAAGGTGCTGCTCTAAGCCCGTAATTACAAATTGATACAAGTTGATACCTGCAAAATGGTTAGGGCTGTACTGCGCTCCCTGCTTTTCGCCTCTCCTTTGCATGGTAGTCATTCAATCCGGGTTCACGACTATCTATCAAAAATAGCCAGCCTCCGGCTTCAGTAAAGAAGAGTTTGTCCTTGTAGGTGTTGTACCATTCTCGCCACTCCTTGGCAGTTGCAAAATCAACCAAAGTGTAGCGGGAAAGGATGCGTTTTGCTTTGTCACTATCCTTTCCCGTTTCCCAAAGTTTAATCGCCTCGTCCAAGATTCGCAAATCATAGTTTGGTATGCACATGCTTTTAACGTCCTCGTCTATTTCTAAATGATAAAAACCAAAGCCGTAGAAGTAATCATAATTATCATTATAGAATTTTGCGTATGCCTCCGGATTATTCCCAATAAGCTCATAAAACTCACGTTGGTGACGTTTAAGATAATCTTCAAAGGATTTAGGAGGTTGTGGTACATAATTCAACATAGCAAGTTCTCTTCGTGTCAAACTGTCTCCATTTTCTCTTTTCGCCAAAGCATTTTTTTGTGCGACCAACTGTGTTTTTTCCCACTCTTGATCTCTTAATAATTCTGCTTCATACGTTTCCTGTGTAGCATAGTGTTTCAACTCTTTTAACCACTGGCGGGTGGCAATACGATCCTGATATTTGCGGGCAATCACACCTTGACCGGCAAATTGTGAAATGTATGCAATCGCGTTGGCCAATATGGTTTGTCCTTCTTTGGTCATGTAAGCAGGCGAGGCGGCAAAGCCCCAGTGAAAAAAGTTGGCGTGCCGTCCAATAGCCACAGCATCCAAGGTTTTGGCGGATACGCCACTGGAGATGTATTCCGCATCGGGAGAGTCTTTAAATCCCCATGGTCGAGCTACCATACCGTATCTAAATCCGCTGCTTTCAGCGTATTCGTCAGTTTGCACTTTCCACATCATAAGAGAATCCGGAATAGGATTATCTATAAAATAGGAGTACATAAAAGCATCATTGGGAGTAGGCTTTTTCTCTATATTTAATCGAACTTCAAAAGGGGTACGAAAAATGGGATGATCTGCACACCAACTGTGTGCATCTGAATAAAGGCAAAGTCAGTACCAGTCAGTTTTAAGGCCGATGCTGCGACCTAAGTTTTCACCTAATTCGCCAATGAAAAGCATGGGCCGATCGAAGTCTTCTGTAAGATATGCAGCTGGCTTATATATACCTCCCTCGTTTACACGGGGAGTAATGGGCACAGGTAAGCCATCCATAACGGTTACATCGTAGTCATTAGATAGTTCCTGCGTATAGTTGTTGGCATGGATCACCCTGACCGAGTTAAAATATTCTTTCAACATACGTTCAAAAGAAGCCATACGTTCCTGAGCACCTTTTGCAAGGCCTGTGGTATCTCCACGTTCAGATGATCTGCCAAAATCAGTTGATCCACCTACATAAAGGATTTTTAAGTTACTTTTTTGTATTGGTGCTTGCCCCCATAGAGGAATTTGAAAAAAAAGTAGGGCGATTACCATTGCAATTCCCTTGAATGTGGTGATGAATTTCTTGTTATTCATATTTTTACATGTTTTACAAAAACTTCTGACAGGTTCATAAACCTGTCAGAAGTTTTTAGCTTTGGTTTAATAGGTGTTTTGTTTAAGCATTCCTTGTGAGGCATCAATGTCCACAGCATTGATGGGAACTGCATAGCGACGACTGCCCACAGGTAAGGTATAAGTCTGGGTTTGTGTTTCATTCACAATTCCTTTTGAAACTACGTAGAACTGGCGGGTAATCGATACCTTGTCGAATGTAGTTTCGGTGACTGAAAAGCGGCGAATATCCCACCAGCGGAAACCAAATGGCAGCTCTCTACGGCGCTCTTCCAATACTTTTACTAATGCCTCATCTTTAGTAGTGGCTGTTAAAACAATACCCGGAGCGCCGGGAGCAATACGATGAGTGCGCAATTCATTCACTAAAGCAAGCGCACCGGCGATATCGGGCGCGGATTTGCGAAGTAAACATTCTGCTTTATTCAACATAACTTCCTGTATGGTAGGCCCTGACCAGGCATAACGTCCATCGGAGAAAAAGGAGTAACGATATATTTGCACACCGGTAACAGAGAAACGCCTGTTTCCCTTCGGATGCATACACCACCTGAAGCGCATGTCGTTTTCCTGATCATACAGAGCCAATAACTCCTCACTTGGGATCATCCATTGACTGCCGGTATAGGCAAACCTGAGAAAAAAGATCTCGCCCCAGGTTGAAAACTGAGCAGTTGTGTAATCATTTGTTTCACAATATTTTATAGTATCAGCAGGGTTGGTATAGTAGGCAGGATTTCCGGCTATCAGGTCATTATAGTTTCTCAATTTTACCGTTCCTTTTTTATCCATCGCATAGTCGGCAGCCGAAATGGCTTTCTCGTATTCACCACGGAACATATAATAACGAGAAAGGAAGGCATTTACAGTGGCTCTATCTGCCCGCCAAGGCTGTTTCGCTTCTTCCACATCTACTTTTAATGCCTCCTCAATGTTAGCATCTATAAATTCGTAAGTTTCCCCCAGAGTCATGTGGCTGTAGTCCTCTTCTGCACTGGTACTTACTTTTTTGGGCAATCCCTGTTCTTCCATATTTGCAGGAGCATAAGGCAGGCAGTAGTAGTTTGCCAACACCCAGTAGCAATAAGCCCGTAGAAAATGTGCTTCTGCTTTTATCCTTGCTTTTAGGGTAGGATCGCCACTTATCTTATCCACATTTTCCAGGATAAGATTGGCGCGGTATATTATCCTAAACTGTCCGGTCCACAACGGGTCACTCGATTCATTAGGAATATCTTCTGTATTGAACGTGTAATAATACAAATTAGGAGCAGATGTCCGATAACCATTCGGGGGTGCGGCATACGGAGCCAGACCACTATCGTCTGTAGAATACGCCATTGTGGCGTTTGACTCCTGAGCGCCATCGGTACTCATTACGGATATTCCATCCAATAAACCCTCTAATTGGGCCAGTGTGGTAAGAGGTTGATTTGTAGTCTTTGTGGGTAACTCAGACAAGAACTCTTCGCAAGCAGCCAGCATTGCTACTGCAACGGCGAATAAGCAATATTTAATTAATTTATGTTTCACGACTTTATTATTTGAAGTTGATATTTAATCCAAAAGCAAAGGTAGTTACCGGCTTCAGTGTGCCGGGTAACCATTCCGGATCGTATCGGCGACTGTTTGCTACCCATAAGCAGCCCAGGTCGCGTACCTGCGCATACAATCTGACATTACCCAATCCAATAACATCCATCCATCTTTTGGGTAGGTCATAATCTAAAGTAATCTCTTTCAGTTTGATGAAAGAGGAACTCTCCACCATGGTTGCCAAGTATGGCGTATAACGATCCCACAAATAAGTGCTTGTATTACCGGGTGGAGGGAGATCCGGGAGTTTATCCGAACCGTTTATCAGTACTTCTTCGGCAACCAAGGGGAGAATATTTTTCCCTGTACCGAGCATAGTATAGTTCCAGGTCGGGTTTCGGAAATGTCCGCCGAACGCACCTGTAATCAGGAACGAAAGATTTACGCCGTATGTGCTTACAGTTCCAAACCAACCCAGTGTGTGCGGGTCCCTGATAGGCCCCAAATATTCCATGAATTGTAAACCCAATCCGCGGTTGTGAGTCTCCACGTTGTTAAACGATTGCCATGAACCTTCCGGGCCTTCTACGTGAGGGAGCCCATCTCGCATACCTAAATAGGTATAAGCCCACATAGAATTTACGGGATAGCCTTCTACATAGCCGACACCTCTGCGCCCGCCTTCTACCAATTGATAGGCTAAAACGGCAGGCATAAATAGGCTGGTAATCTCATTTTTATTGTATGCATAATTCATTTTAGTCGTAAAACGAATATCACTTGTTATTTTTCCATTTACTCCCAATTCTATTTCGAAGCCTCTATTGTACAGGTTGGCCTGGTTCAGTTTTTGGCTTGTTTGGCCGGTAACGGACGCCACGGTAATGGTGCCGATAATGTCTTTGCCTTGCTTGTCGTACAAATCAATGCTTCCGAACAATGTGTTTTTTAGGATCGCAAAATCAACACCAAAATTGAGCGTTTGCGTTCGTTCCCAACGCAAGCGGGGATTTCCCATTTGCGCTACAGCGTTGGTAAACGTGCCGGTAGTCAGAGAAGGCGTAGCAGTAACAGACAAGAGCGCGTAAGGTGAAGTGGTTTTATCCACATTTCCGTTGTAACCGAAAGTAAAGCGCGTGACGAGTCGGTTGAGCCAGAGACTTGTAGCTTCCTTTACAAAACTCTCTTTGTGTGCATGCCATGTACCACCAATAGACCACAAAGGAGCCCATCTATAGGCAGGGTCATCCGTAATCAGGTTAGAGGCATCGCTTCGGATACTGCCCGTGAGGACATATTTACCATCAAAAGAGTAGCCGAAATTTCCATAAGCTGAAACATAACGGTCGTTACGATAGCCAAACGAATAGGTAGCCCCTGAAAGGCTGGCCACATTACCGCCCGTAATATTTCTTAATTGAACTCTTCTGTCGGCGCCACTGTTGGTAAAAGTGTAGGCGCCAAATGGGAGTGGTGCCGATGTATTTGTAACGGGATTGAAGCCATACGTCCAAGGATATACTCGACTGTTCATCAGATATTCAGATATTTCCATACCTGCTAACACTGTAATATCGTGTTTTTTGAATTTGCGGTCGAAGTAAAATTGGTTTCGCCACATGTAGTTTTCATCCATCCTATCGCTGGGACGTAAAATAGCGCCTTTGGGAATAAACTGGGCATTTACCGTATGGGTTGCTTGCGTATAATCTAAGTTTGTGTTAACCCTGTCTCTGACATAATAAGAATCTTCATGGTATAAATAACTCCCTTTTCTGGTATTGTATTCGAACATGAAGCTGGAAGTAAAGGATAATCCATCCAAAAGCTTAAATGTCAATCCGGCTATGGTACGTGTATTTAAATCTCTCCTGGTGGAATCACGTGCATTCACTTCCCGCAAAAGATTGTAGCTCCAATCTTCGTAAGGTAACCTTCCTGCCGGAATGGTGGCCAACTGTTCCCGATTTTTTGCAAGTTGAGTGGCGTATGAACCATCCGGGTTCAGGATCATTTCGTAGGGAGATATGCTTCTTATCTCTGAAAGAGATGGCCCACTTGTGTTCTCATTTACATAATGGACAGTGGTCGAAAAATTGAACTCTAACCACTTGAAGATATCGACTTGATTGTTGTAGTTAACCCTCCAGCGGTTGGTAGAATTATTAATCATATTGCCAATCTGTGACTCCTGCATCACAGACATGTAATGCTTGCCTCGTTGCGAAGCGCTTGAAATCGTAACGTTGTTCTGTAGCAAAACAGGATTTTGCAAAAGAAGATCCTTGATTTGCTCCTTGTTGTTGATATTTCTCAACTTATCAAGCCCGGCACTCCGCTCAGCCATACTGATATTACCGTTTCTGTGGGCATACAGCAACTCTGTTGCAAGAGAGAGCGAAGCCCCCAATTGGGACCATGTGTTATTATAAACGGTCATGATCAAATCGTTATCAAAATAGTACTGTTCATAGTCCACCGTGGCTTTTGAGGAAGACATATTTAATACGGTCCCCAAATCATACTTTGTGCCGACACGTACATTCGAAGATACATCTACTTTAAGTTGCTGAGATACACCTTTTTTAGTGACAATTACAATAACCCCATTACCCGAGCGTGCTCCCCAAATTGAGGCGGCGGCAGCATCTTTCAATACTGTAACGCTTTCAACATCGTTGGGATTCACGTCTTTAAACCCATTGGCGGCAGGGAATCCATTTATAACGATTAAAGGGTCTGCATCGGCATGGAGCGTTCCTATACCACGAATGGTGTAATCCATTGTTCCATCAGAATTTTCTTTTCCTACCATACCGGCCGTTGTCCCATACAAAGCAGTGGAAAGATTTGAACTCAGACTTCTTTCAATCGTTTCGCTTTTGACTATGCTAAACGATCCGGTAGCCCTCTCTCTTGAGATCGTTTGGTATCCTGTCACCACTGTTTCTGCAAGCAAAGCAGCATCGTTTTCCATAACGACATCAATGATTGCGCGTTTGTTAATCACTATCTCCTGTGTTTTTAGACCTAAACACGAGAAAATTAGCGTTGTACCTGAGGCAGGAACGTTAATCATGTACGCTCCATCGTTACTTGTTGTGGTAAAAACAGTGGTTCCTTTTACCGCAACGGTAACTGAAGGCAGGGCTTCTCCATTATCCGCAGCGGTTATTGTGCCGGTAACCCTTGTCTGCGCATGAGCAAAGCTCCACCCTAACAAAACAATAAATGTTAGTAAGAATGTTTTTTTCATAAAAATTTGGTTTTAGTTAATATATTGATGATCGGAACAGACAACAAAAAACCGCTCCGGATATTTCCGGTGCGGCTATAAAAATGGCTACATAGTATGTATTAAATTTACGCCCCCCCCCCCGCAAATTTCGTGCCACAAACTAAACACACAAACAGATTGAACGGTCTGCAAATCACGCTGCATTTGATGCAACAACGAGCCAACATCTCAGACAAGTAAACCAAGCGTTCCATTCGAATCGAAGTTTTAGATGACAAAGATAATCATTTTCTCAATCCACAATAATACCTTCTTTATTAACTAATACATAATCGGTGCAGCATACACATAGTATTTTTCGTGTAAATTATGTAAACAAAAAAAATGAGGCGGTTACATCTCTGTAACTGCCTCATTTTTTGGGTGGAGATTGTCGGAGTCGAACCGACGACCCCCTGCTTGCAGGGCAGGTGCTCTAGCCAACTGAGCTAAACCCCCGAGTAAGTGAGCGCACGAAAGGATTCGATACGAGCGAAGCGCGTATCGAACCACCTCGACCAATCCTCGCTGTAGTCCCGAGCGGAGTTGAACCGCTGACCCCTACATTATCAGTGTAGTGCTCTAACCAACTGAGCTACGGGACTGTATTGCTGTTCAAAAATTTCGAATATCTTTGTTGCTCCGGCTTCGTCCATCCGCAAATATGTTTCGAATCTTTTGAACTATTCAATAAAAAGAGAAAAAAGGCAGAGGAAACCTCATACACCATCGATCAAGTCAGCTCCAAAAAGGAGGTGTTCCAGCCACACCTTCCGGTACGGCTACCTTGTTACGACTTAGC
>Ga0123353_10000933_pt1 | contig 35737 bp, 21 predicted proteins | sample TergutLab28metaG_3_FD_92763 | JGI IMG/M metagenome (GOLD analysis project Ga0123353, IMG submission 92763) | Labiotermes labralis P3 segment gut microbial communities from Petit-Saut dam, French Guiana - Lab288 P3 | ecosystem: Host-associated > Arthropoda: Insects > Digestive system > Gut ... | reverse complement strand
GCCACGTCCTCCACCCGCTTGATAAAGTCCTGCATCACGCGCAGGCCTACCTCGGTGTGGGTGATCTGGCGGCCCCGGAAGCGGATGGATACCTTTACCTTATCCCCTTCCTGCAGGAAACGCACGGCGTTCTTGGCTTTGGTGAGCACGTCGTTCTCTTCGATGGTGGCGGAAAGCTGCACTTCCTTTAGCAGAACAATCTTTTGATTTCTTCGGATTTCGCGTTCTTTTTTGGCCTGTTCGAAGCGGTACTTGTCGTAGTCCATCAGCTTGCACACGGGCGGCTGGGCGTTGGGCACGATTTTGACCAGGTCCAACTGGGCCTGCTCCGCCATCTCCAGTGCGCGCGCGGTGAGCATTACGCCCAGCTGCGCGCCGTCTTGGCCGATCACGCGCACCTCGCGATCGCGAATGTCCTCGTTAATCATCAGATCCATGTTGATATCGACGCACCTCCTGCAAAAAATAAAAAGTGGGTGAACTCACCCACTCCCAATCACGAGGTTATCAAAAACCCTTGCCGTGAACCCAAACTGACGATCGTCGCCGGGTGAGAAGCGGGCGGCTTCTGCTTGTTGCCTGGATAGGATACCATGGGATGGGCGGCCTGTCAATGAATTTTGGCAAATTCCTTGGTTTTCGCCTCCAGAATCCCCCGGTCATACATAAAAAAGTCGATATCCTTAATACCCTGCGAAAGACACGCCTGGATGCATTGCGCCAGCGCGGCGTCTTTCAGCAACAGGATGGGGAAAACAGTCGCGTGCCCTGTTGCCGCCTGCTCGACGGCCGTCGCAATCTCGTTTTCGACGTAGGAAACCGGGCAGCCGGTTTTTGCGAAGTCATCCACGCTTGGCATCTCCCCGAAGGGCAGGCCGGTGATTTCTTTGTACAGATCAAAGATGGGCTGCTTGAGCAGCGCGACGATCTCGTGATCCAGGCAGGCGGGGGATTTTCCTTCATCGTAGTGCCGGTAGACCATGGGGGAGAGAAAATCAAATAGCTTCGCTAAGTCGGCGTAGGATTGCCCCACCAGGGTTGCGATAGAGGGCGGAAAGATGTACATGCCGACTCGGAGCGCCGGATTTACCTCGCGGATCGATTGAATATAACGCGCCAAATGCCCGGTGATGACCTCGCGCCGGAAGGCCAGCCAATCGAGGATGCCTTCCCTGTGTACATCCGGCTCAAAACCTTGGCCTGTTTTCAGCGCGGATACGCTGGCGGTGATTTTCTCCGATGAGTAACCAAGCTCGTGCATTTTTGCCTGGCAGTGATCACAAAAGCAGGTAAAAAACGCGTTGGCCCCTTCGGCGCTGGCAGGGGAGGCAAACCGCGCGCCGTCGACGATGATGCCGGAAAGATGGGGGCCGGCTGCCAGCTTTCTTGCGTCGGCCAAGCATTTTGCTATGGCCGCCGGGCTGTTCGGGCATGCGGATCCGAACCACTTTGTGCGATTCCCTTCGATATCCACACAGAGATTTTCTGGAAAATCAATGCTCTCGTCCACGCCAAAACAGCCCTGTACGGCATAATAATCGAGGCCTTCTTCCGCAAAGAACGCAGCTGCATTCCCAGCCCCATGACCCACAACGCTTGAGAAACCAAGCTTTTTCAGCGCCGCCGCCGTGCCGGTCATATCCGTTTTGTCAAAACCGAAAATCCGCAGCTCCCGTACGTTGTTCATGGGAGAAACCTCCGTCGCTTTTTGCCGTTTGCGCCCGAGGGGCACAAATGGTATACTGATTATACAATAAAAAGGACGGGTGAACCACGTGTACAAAAAGCGCAATCAGATGCTCTCCCTTTTCCTGGGCTTGTTGGACAGCGCCCTGTGCCTGTGCAGCCTTACGCTGGCCGGGCTTTTACGCTACGGAAACCTGCCGCTTTTTTTGTCCGTCATCCACCCTTGGGAAGCCTACGGGGTGCTGTTGTTTTTATCCGTGCCGATTTTCTATGCCATTCATCGTTTTGATCAAGTGCTCCAAATGGGCCCCCTGGATACGCTCTACAAGGTAGTTTTTGCCAATTTATGCGTGTTTGCCGGCATCACATGTTACTTGTTTTCCACCAAGAATGCCATGGAGCTCTCCCGCCTTACGTTGTTCTACTTTGTGCTGGCTAATATCGTCCTGCAGTACGCGGCTCATTTGGCGGTGAAGCGGCTGTACCGCACCGGCTCCCGGCGGGCCAACTCCTTTGTGCCGCGCCTGCTGGTATTTGCGGACAGGGCCCAGGCCCAGCAGGCCGTGGACAATGCGCGGCTGGCCCATTGGCGCAGCGTGCTGGCCGGGGTGGTGCTCACCGATGGCGATGCCGTGGGCCAGACGCTCAACGGTGTGCCGGTGGTGGCGTCCATGGATACCTATCTAGCGTACGCCACCGCCAACGTGATAGATGAGGCCCTGATCATCCAAGGAGAGGCGGCCGGTCACACCAATCCCCTGAAAGAAAAGGCCGCCCTGCGGGAGTTGATCGCCAGCCTGGAGATGCTGGGCATCGTGGTCAATTTGCAGGTTCCCATGGTGGAAACCGGCCTGGGCGATACCAAGCGGGTCTACCAGTTTGGCGACTACTACGTAATCGGCTTCGCCACCCGGCTGTTTGACTACCGGTTGCTGCTGGTGAAGCGCCTGATGGACATACTCGGCGCTTGCGTGGGGTTGATCCTCACCGGGCTGGTGGCCCTGGTGGCCGCGCCGTTGATCCTGCTGGATTCGCCCGGCCCGGTGTTTTTTGCCCAGGACCGGGTGGGCCGCAACGGGCGCATCTTTCGGCTGTACAAGTTCCGCAGCATGCGTAAGGACGCCGACAGCCTCAAGGCCTCCATGATGGCGGAAAACGAGATGGAAGGGCCACTGTTTAAGATGAGCCACGACCCCCGGATCACCCGGATAGGCGCATTTTTGCGCAAGACCAGCCTGGACGAGATGCCCCAGTTCTGGAACGTGCTCAAGGGCGAGATGAGCCTGGTAGGCACCCGCCCGCCCACGGTGGACGAATACGCCCAATACACGCCCCATCAAAAGCGCCGCCTGAGCTTCCGCCCCGGCCTCACCGGCTTATGGCAGGTGAGCGGCCGCAACCAGATCACCAGCTTTAGCCAGGTGATCGCCCTCGATCTCGAATACATCGATAACTGGTCCATCCGCCTGGACAGCAAGATCCTGGCCAAGACGGTGCTGGTGGTGATCGAGCGCAGGGGGGCGGCGTAGGGGGGGTAGAGTGGAAAGTTGAAAATGGAAAGTGGAAAATGAGGGGACGGCTGAGCGATGCGCTTGGCCGTCTTTGTTGTAGGGCGCGGCGACCGGACGCGCCGCCGTATTGCAAAAAACATGCGGTCTTCTGGGCGAATCACGGCGCGTCGAGTCGCCGCGCCCTACAGTGGGCAAGCCCGCCGTTCTGTAGGGGCGGATTCCATATCCGCCCTGAACATGGTATTTCCGCCCAAAAACATAGTGCTTACGCCCGATGAACACAGGGCGAAAATGGATTTCACCCCTACAAAATGCGTTGCCATTCCCATTGTAGGGCGCGGCCACCGGACGCGCCGCCGTATTGCAAAAAACATGCGGTCTTCTGGGCGAATCACGGCGCGTCGGGTCGCCGCGCCCTACAGCGGGCAAGCCCGCCGTTCCTGTAGGGGCGATTATCAATCGCCCGCTGTAGTATCGCACAAACCCATGTTGGTTTTGGGCGACGGGCGATTGATAATCGCCCCTACATGGACGCCTGCCTTTGTCGCATCTACCCTTGATTCGCCTTTTTCAATCTTGATTCTCTTTTGATCGCACGTATTGCTTTAATATGGTTTCAATCAAATTAGACAAAGGGCGATTATCGTCCTCTGCAATTGCCCTCAACGTTTCAATGAGTTCTTCGTTTAATCGAACGCTCATTACTTTTTTCTCAATTCCCATGTTTTTTCTCGGTGTCCGGTCGTTTTTCTATTTCGTTAAGCGCATACCGGCAGCACTGCAAGACAAGCGAGTTGAAGGAGGTGTTATTTGCTCCGGCAACTTGACTTAATTCTTCGAAAAGTGGTTCGGAGAACCGAATTGTTCGCGGAACATTAGCTTTTGGCTCGCCTTTTTTCACAGTAAACAATCAAATGCACCTCCGATAGATGCACATATTGTAACCGAAAAGCGATGTGTTATAATGCAACCTATAGAGACTGCAATATGGTTTCAATATGGTTACATTGAGGTGCATATGAAAAAGTAAGAGCATGCTGCTTCACAGGGCACAGAATCATCGATTCGAAAGACTTATCTCAAATACAAAGACGCCTTGAAAATGAAATCGAAAATCTCATTCATCAAGGCATCCATACTTTTGCCGCCGGAGGCGCCCTCGGCTTCGACACCATAGCCGCCCTCGCGGTTTTGAAACTGCGCACAAAATACCCGCATATCCGGCTTTTGCTCATGCTGCCACACAAGGGCCAGGCAAGAGGGTGGAGCAAAAAAGACAGAAAAATATACAGCCACATCCTGGCCCGGGCGGATGAGGCCGTATATACATCCGAATATTACTATACCGGCTGCATGCACAAGCGCAACCGGTGTTTGATTGATAATAGCGAGGTCTGCCTCTGTTATCTCACCGCCGAAAAAGGCGGCACAGCCTACACCGTTGGGTATGCCAGGGAAAAACGATTGCGGATCATCAACCTTGCGCTGGATTAATCCTGCGCGTACACGGTTTCCTGCACCGCGCCTAACCCTTCCATGTAGGGGTTCAGGGGGAAGGGCGTGTCCGCCTGGATTTGGTCGATCACCGCTTTTGCTTCCTCACCGGTGACCGGGTGGGGCTGATAGTTATTCCGGGGCCGGGTGCCGGAGATGTGCACGGGATGCAGCGTCAGCGTCTGAGAGACGTAGCGGCCCTCCCCGTCGAAGGCCAGCGCCACCTGGGCCACTACGGAAGGGAATTCCAGGGGGCGGGGTCGGCGGTTTCCGCCATAGGCGAAGTTGCCCAGGCTGTACAGGATGGTGCGCTGCTTGTAGATCTCGATGCCTTGCAATACGTGGGGATGGTGGCCCACCACTAGATCCGCGCCGCTGTCGATGGCGTGGCGGGCCAGTTCGGTCTGGAGGGTGTTGTGCTTGGCCACGTACTGTTTGCCCGCGTGCAGGCTTACGATCACGGCTTGGCAGCCCTCCGCACGGAGGGCCGCGATGGTTTCAGCCATGGTATCCTGGGCGGCGACGTAGCGGGTGGACTGAAAGCCCATCAGCGCGATGCGTACGCCGTCTTTCTCGAAGATAAACACATCCTCTTCGATAAAGAAGCCGATGCCCGCGGCGGAGAGGGCGGCCTTGGTGCTTTCCAATCCCCTCTCGCCATAGTCCCTGCTGTGGTTGTTACCCAGGTTGGCGGCTTCTACGCTGCCCAGGGTGAGGATTTCGGTGTAGGCCGTGGGCCCGCGAAAATTCCATTTGGACGCTTTGCGAAGGCCCTTGGCATTGTCCTGCAACACGCCCTCCAGGTTAACGACGGTTAGATCGTCGGCCTCCAGCCAATGCCGCACTTTAGCGAAGGGATAAGCCATGCCTTCTTCGGCTACGGTGTGCATAAAGGTATTGCGCATGTCCATCCAGCTCTCGTCGCCGCCCAGGGTGCAGTCGCCCACAAAGGAGAGGTTGATCACGGTTTGGGCGCTGGCGGGCAGTATTGCCAGGCACAGGGCTGTCGCCAGCAAAAAACCGCAGGTGACCCGGGCAAAGCCTTTTTCATGCAATTTCATGATGTTCATCCTCTTTCGTCCCTCACACCAAAACGCGCCGTTCCTGTAGGGGCAGATGGCAATCTGCCCGATTTGGGCGGGACGATTGCCATCGTCCCCTACATGGATTCCCGCCTTGATCACTTCAACCCTTGTTTTACATCCGCGGGCAATTGATTGTATTCAACATCCAAAATGGCCCCCTCAAGGGCATACAGATACACAAGGCATACCTTTGGGTCATATGCCTTTATCCTAGCAAAAGCCTCTCTGCTTCCAACTTGAAAAAGCTCTTCCGCTGTAGAAATACCGACGGCCTTCAGCCTTTTTGCGATTTCCTTGCCGATGTTCCGCAGGGAGGTCAGTTCAGTCAAATCGTTCATCCCCCGCTTCGTGTTGTATCAAATACGCAGGAATCGATGAGCAGTTTTTGTCTATGGTTCATCATCCAACGCATCCTCTTCCTCGATCACCCCGTGAATCTCCTCGGGCACCTCGTAGTAGTACTCCTCGTCCTCGTGGCGGGGAGGCGGGTCGCAGGTGGTGCAGGGCGTCAGGCTCTCATAGGGCGGGTTAAACAGCTCGCCGTACAGAAAGCCGGTAAGGGGCAAAAAGCGATCCTTCACGCCGGGGCACCGTTGGTTCAGGTGATAGTTTTTGCCGCCGTCGGGGTTGTAGAACACCGGCAGCGACGGATCCGGAGGCGGCAGCGAACGGCCCGCGTCGTCCCAAATCAGCACCTTGCAATGGCGCTGCAAATTCCGCCAAAGCCAGCGCATGTTCATACCCTGGTCGTTCACGTCCCGTGGCACCCGGATGCAGCCGTGGCTGGCCTTGCGGCCCAGGAACTGCTCGAAGGAGGCGAAGTTTTTTTCGCCGTTGTCCCGCACGACATAGGGCACCTCGTGAATCAGGATGCCGCCGTTGACGCGGATGGCCATGTCGCAGTACATGTTCCCGTTCATAAACAGGCCCACCCAGCTGTCGGTAAGGAATTCCCCGGCGGGGGTCTCGGAGTGGGGTTGGGTTTTAGTGGCTAGGCCCGTGGAGATGCGCAGCTGGCCGGTCATCTGGCCTTTTTCAAACACGTACATCCGCTGGCGCAGCTTGTCGATCAGCACGGCGATGTCCTGATTGGGTTTGATGGTTTTGAGCTGGTTGGTGCGCACGTAGCCGTGGATCAGCTTGGCGTTGAAGTTGCGGATGAAGCTGCGGGGCGCGTTGAAGCCGTCGTTGGAATACGCTTCGATGCGCGACCAGCCCCCCGACAGGTTTTCCAGCACATGAACGCCTTGGGTGCCGCCGTGGAGCTGGCCGGTGATGTTGCTGTACTCCTTTGGGTCGGCCCCCGGCGCGTTGAGTGGGTACACGTGGGCCTTGGGGTCGGCGTTCAGCACGGTGATAGGCTGCATGAGGATTTCCCAGATCACCGGCCAATCCTCAGGGTTTTCGGGATCCAGGTTGTCGATGTCCATGCTCCAGAAGCAACGCTCATGAGGATCGGCAAAGGGGGAAAGCTGGCGGTCGGGGCCGGGGGTCACCCTGGGGCGGGCTGTGGGGGCGGGGGTGGGCGGGGCGCCGAGGACCTCCACGATGCACACGCAGGCCGGTGAGGCGGCCCCGCTGCCGTCTCGCAGCGTGAGGAACAGCTCGAAGGGGCCGGGTTCCACGTCGGCCCCGTCGATGCGACCATCCCACTCCACCGAGCCGTGCCCGGCGGAGACCTCCTGCTCCTTGATGAGCCTTGGTTCCGCTCCCGTGCCCAGGGGGCGGGCGGTCAGCGCCAGGATGCCCGCAGCCCCTGCGTCAAACTCCACCCGCAGTACGGTTTTACCCAGGGTGAGGGTGTCGTCGTCGGGAAACACGCCGCTCAGTTGGGGACCGCCGGCCAAAGCCAGGGTCGCGATCCCCAACAGAACGCACAGCAACATCATAAACCACAGACAACCCTTGTTTAAATCCATCAGTCCAGTATCCCCTTTACCACCGGATTCACCATGCCGGGCCTGCGCTCATAACACGATTGCAGCTTCACCCAGCGCTCTTCCCGGGCGCTGATCTCAAAGCTCTCCATGGCCTCCAGCACGTGGAAGGTTTGCTGCACGTCGGCCCGTGCCTGCCGTCCTTCCGCCAGCGCCTTGCCCATATCGGCCAGGCCCAGGGCCCGGGAGTTCTCGGCATACCCGTACATCAACGGAATCTCCATAAAGTCGGGCTGGCCCGTACGGTACAGGCGCACCGGCCCGCCGAAGCCGTTGGGGTCGGGCACTTCCAGCGTGCCTTCGGAGCCAAAGACCTCCAGCCTGGCCTGCACCGGGTAGTGCACGTCGAAAGTCGTAAACAGCGTGCCAAACGCCCCGGAGGCGTACTGCAGCGTGCCCGCCACGTAGGTGGACACGTCCACATCCACCACCGTACCGGCTAAGGGCTGGCTGGTGATCACCCGCTGGGGGAAGGAGCGCTTGCTGGCGCTCATCACCTGGCCGATGCCGCCCAGCAGGTTGATCATGGCGGTGAGGTAGTAGGGGCCCATGTCCAGCATGGGGCCGCCGCCGTACTGATAATAGAACGCAGGATCGGGATGCCAGCTTTCATGCCCCCGGCAAATCATGTGGGCGGCGGAGCCCACGGGCACGCCGATATAGCCGTCGTCGATCAGGCGGCGGCAGGTTTGGATGCCCGCGCCCATAAAGGTATCGGGTGCGCCGCCCAGCATCAGCTTCTTCTTTTGCGCCAGGTCGCGCAGTTTGACGCCCTCCTCCAGGGAGGCCGCCAGCGGCTTTTCGGAATACACATGCTTGCCTGCCTCCAGCGCGGCTTTGGTGACTTCGAAGTGCTCGTAAGGCCGGGTGAGGTTGAGCACGATGTCTACCTCCGGGTCGGCGAAGGCGTCGTGCATGGTTTCGTATACTTTGGGGATGTTCCATTGCTTTTGCGCGTCCTCGGCCCGGGAGCGCACCAGGTCGCAAACGCCCACCAGGCGCAGTTCCTGAAATACGTTGTGGATATTCGTCAAGTAAGTGCCGCTGATGTTGCCCACACCGATCATCGCTACGTTTGTTTTCTGCATGGTTGCCTCCTATTATAATGTACTGGCAACGGGACGCCGAGGGCGGTGTCCCCTACAATGGGAATGGTCGGGTTGGTCGTAACCTTGTAGGGGCGCACATTGTGCGCCCGTGGGGGTTGCGGGCGCACAATGTGCGCCCCTACGGAAAACGTAGTCGTTTGTAGGGGACGCCGCCCTCGGCGTCCCGTCGTATCTAGTACATCTTCGCCGCGTTCTCAAACCGCTCGGCGGTCAGCCGGTTTTGCGCGGCAAAAGCCTTGCCCTCCGCCGCCCACAGCATGCCGCGCTCCATCAGGATCTGGGCGTTGGGCGATTTGTCGAACACGTCGTCGTGATGGCCCAGGGAATTGTAGAATACCCGGCCCAGGCCCCAGTACTTGGTCCAGGCCACAGGCATGTCTACCGGCTTGTTGGCGATGTGGTAGTACGGTACCGCCGGGAAGCGGGTGGAGGCCAGCACCTCGATGGCCGGATCGATGTGCAGGTAGTAATGCTCGCTGCACACTTCAAAGTCCTCTAGCCCCTCGGTGATGGGGCTGGAACCGTGATGGACGTGCACCGTGTAGTTCACGCCGTCGCCGCCGGGATGGCTGACCCACTGGCCGCCGGTGATGAACTGCCACTGGGTATCGTTACGGAAAGCGTCGCACATGCCGCCGTGGCATCCGGCCAAACCCACGCCCGCCCCCACGGCTTTCGAAACGCTCTCGCTGTACCCATGGGGCAGTTCGCTCATGGTTTGGCAGGCTACGATCAAATCCAGCTGCATCAAAGGCTCCGGATCCTTCAGGCAGTCCAGTGTGTCGGCAACCTCCACCTCAAACCCGTTTTTGCGCAACAACCCGGCAAACCGCTCCGAAACCTGCACCGGCTCGTGCCCGTCCCATCCTCCGCGGAAGATTAGCGCTTTTTTCATGTTCTTTCCTCCTTTATGATTAGTTACAAGTTACGAGTTACAAGTTACAAGGGGTTGTGACGGTTCTTTCCGTTCCTCTTGTAACTTGTAACTCTAAACTTGTAACTACGGCAAAATATTCCCTGCCGCCAGATAAATCGAGTACCATTCCTCGCGAGAAAGCGTAACCTCGGCGGCCTTGCAGCAGTCGGCCAGGCGCTGCTCGTTCATGGTGCCGATCACCGGCTGCATGCGCGCCGGATGCCGCAGCAGCCAGGCCACCGCGATGGTGGTGTCGGATACGCCGTAGCGCGCCGCCACCTCGCCGATCTTTTGGTTGAGGGCTGCGAATTTATCGCTGCCCATAAACGTGCCCTCAAAAAAGCCGTACTGGAAAGGCGACCAGGGCTGCACGGTGATATCGTGCAGGCGGCAGTAGTCCAGTATGCTGCCGTCCCGGCCGGAGGCCTCGGGGGTGAGCATGTTGACGTGCAGGCCGTTGGTGATCATGTTGGCGTGGGCGATGCTCAGCTGCAGCTGGTTGGCGATCAGCGGCTGGCGGACATACCGGCGCAGCAGCTCCATTTGCATCGGATTCTGGTTGGATACGCCAAAGTGCCGCACCTTGCCCGAAGCGTGGAGGGCGTCGAAGGCCTCGGCTACTTCCTCTGGTTCCACCAGCGCGTCGGGGCGGTGGAGGAGCAGCACGTCCAGGTAGTCGGTGCCCAGGCGGCGCAGGATGCCCTCCGCCGATTCCAGGATGTAGGCTTTGGAAAAGTCAAAGCTCCCGTCCCGGATGCCGCACTTGGATTGCAGGATCAGTTTCTCGCGCTTTGCCGGAGACATATCCACGGCCTTGGAAAAGATCTCCTCGCACTCGCCGTCGCCGTAGATGTCGGCATGGTCAAAGAAGTTGGCGCCCAGGTCCAGCGCGGCATTCACAAAGCGCTCGGCCTGCCCTCCGTCCAGTTCCGTAAGGCGCATGCAGCCCACGGCCACCACCGGTACATCCAGGTTTGAGGTACCCAATCGCATGTTTCGCATGGTTGTTCTCCTTTATGTTATTGATAATGTTCGTGGTCTTGTAGGGGCGCACATTGTGCGCCCGTGGCCTCTGCAGCGGGGGAGCGGGCGCACAATGTGCGCCCCTACAGGATACTTCACAGCTCACATAATCGGCGCGATGATCCGCAGCAGCGACTGCCCCACCTTCACGTGCCAGGGCCGCAGGAGCCATTCCTCCAGGTTCACCTCGCGGGAGGCGGCGATCACCGATTCGATGTCCGCGTGCACCAGCCCCGGCGCATCGCCGCCGCTGCACCATACCGCGCTCTCGTACTGCAGGTGGAAGGAGCGGTAGTCCAGGTTTACGCTGCCCACCACGGCCTGGTTGCGGTCGGCCACCATCATCTTGGCGTGGATAAAACCGGGCGTGTACTCGTATACCCGGGCGCCGGCCCGGAGCAGCTCGCCGTATACCGATTGGCCGGTAAGATGGATGTACCAATGATCCGGCACGGCGGGCAATACGAGGCGCAGGTCCACGCCGCTTCGGGCGGCCTGGCACAGAGCGGAGCGCATGAACTCGTCGATCACCAGGTAGGGGGTGGTGAGGTACAGGGAGTGGCGCGCGCCGCTGATCATCTCCAAGTACACGGATTTGGCCGGGTACTCCGGGTTGTTGTGGGGGCCGTCCACATAGGGTATCACAAAGCCGGTTGCTTCGTGATCCGGCAGGGGCAGGGCGGGCAATTCTTCCGCTTCGGAACGGGCCACCGCCTGCCACATGCGCAGAAAACACTCGGTAAGGCTGCGCGCGCCGGGCCCGCTCAGACGAATCGCCGTGTCCTTCCAATGGCCGTACTTGGGGTAGAGGTTGGCGTACTCGTCGCCCAGGTTGATGCCGCCGGTGTACGCGATTCGCCCGTCGATGGCTACAATCTTCCGGTGATCCCGGTAGTTGAGGTAGAGTTGGTGGATGTAGCGGTGCACCGGGTTAAACACCTGCACGCGGATACCGGCCTGCCGCAGCTTGCGCAGGAAAGCGGCGCTGGTGGTGGACACCGAACCCATGTCGTCGTACAGCAGGCGGACGTCCAGGCCCTGGGCGGCTTTGCGGCGCAGGGCGTCGAAGATGCGGCCCCATACCTGGCCGTCGTTCACGATAAAGAACTCCAGATAGACAAAACGTTCGGCTTTCTCGATGTCTTCTACTATGGCGTCGAAGGCCAGCTCACCCAGGGGCAGATAGCGGACAGCCGTATGACGATAGATGGGAAAACCTTGGCTGGCCAGGTAACGGGCCACGCGCTGTCCGGTAGGTTCCTCTTGCTCCAGGGCAGCCAGGGTATCGGCGTTTTCGGGCCGGGAGGTGTCGGACAGGGACTCGACGGACACCTGGGCAAGGCGCCTGCCCAGCGCGTTGCGCCCGCTGCCCCGTCCCCAGAATAAATAGAGCAGCAGGCCGAACAGGCCCAGCACAAACACCGTGGCCACCCAGGCATACCGGTAGGTGGCGTCCCGGGTGCTGCCCAGCAGCACGATGGTGGTGATGCCCGCCGCCAGCTCCAGCGCGGCGTACACGGCCGCCGCGTAGCTTTCCAGGAATTCGATAAGAACCCAGCAGGTTACGGCCTGCAGCAGCGCCATGATCACCGCAAAGGTTACGCGCAGGGTGGGCGCGATATCCAATGAAGAGAAAGAAGAGAAGGAGGCCTGTTTTTGCGGGAGCGCCGTATTGATTCGCATGTTTCTATTGTAAGTACACAGCGCGTATTGTCAAGTGCGGGCGAAGGCATTCCCTGTTTTTTTGCCAATCAGCTGTCTTAGGGGATGAAAAGCCGTGGGCCAATACGTTAGATGGGTGCAATTGCACGCAGACTGAATGTACGATACGAGTGGTTTTTGAAGGGGAGGATGGGGCATGAAATTTACCAATCGCTGGATGTTTATACTATTGATAATGCTCACTCTGGCGATCGGCTGTTTGGCGACGGGTACGGCCCTTGCCGACGGCGAACTGGCCTTGAGTATGACAGTTTCCCCCACGGCGGTCTCCGCCGCCGGACAACAGATCAATATTACCTATACAGTTCTCAATAACGGCCCGGAACCCGTAACCGACCTGACCGTCACGCTCTCGGTGGCGGGCGGAAGCGCCGGCGATACCACGCGAGGCGGCCTTCACCTCCTGCCGGGAAGCTCCGAAAACCTCACCGCCACCTATGCCGTAACCGGCCAGGACATCCTCAGCGGCAGCATTGTTTTTACCGCTCAGGCTGCGGGCATGGATGCAAACACGGATGCGGTCTCTTCCATCGGCAACCCGCAAAACGATGCTTCCCGCACCGTGAATGTGATCAGCCCGGCTTTGGGCATCTCCGGTTCGGCTCCCGCTACCTTCGGTGATGTGGGGCAGAGCATCACCGCAACGTACACGGTTACCAACACCGGCAACGCGGAATTAACCAGCGTAGCGCTCACCGACATTTCACCCGCCGGAAGCGCCAGCCCCAGCGGGATTGCTTCCCTTGCGCCGGGCGCATTCGACACATTTACCGTAACCTATGCCGTTGCCCAGGCCCATGTGGACGCGGGCGCGATGAGTTTCTCCGCTAAGGCTGTGGGCACGCCGCCTGTTGGCGAACCTGTTGCCACCGCCGCCGCAGCCACCGCCAGCGCCACCGGGCCGGCCGCCTCGCCCGGCCTGTCCCTCACGATCCATACCCAGCCTGGAGCCTTTACAGGCGCTGGCCAGGCGGTTTCCATGGTCTATACGGTCGTCAACACCGGCAACATCACCGTGGACGGCGTGGCACTCACCGAGGTGGCGCCCTCCGGGGCTGCGGTTTCCGGCGGGGCTTCCACCCTTGCGCCCGGTGAAAGCGCCAACTTCACCGTAACCTATACCGTCCAACAGGCCGATGTGAACGTCGGCGTGGTGAACTTCTCTGCCAAGGCCGCCGGTACGCCCAAGCGGGGGCAGGCGGTGGCCACCGTTGCGGTAACCGCCAGCGCAGCCGGGCCCGCTGCCACAGCCAAAGCGTCCCTGGCCCTTTCCGCCAAACCCAAAACCTACGGCTGGGCGGGCCAAAACATCACCCTTACCTTTACCGTTACCAACACCGGCAATGTGACCCTCACGGGCCTTACGGGCCTGCTTACCGCGCCGGAGAACCAGGCGGTGACCCTCAACCCGGCTACCTTGGCTCCGGGCGCGACGGCCACCGGCGCCGTAACCTATACGGTGACCCAGGCCAATGCCTCCGCCCGCAAGGCCATCGAATTCAGCGGCACGGCCTCGGCCACGGATCCTTCAGGCGTCGGCATCGCCATTCCCGCCGCCAAGGTGACCGTGGGTTACCAACCGTCCGACGATGCCACCCTGCGTTCGATGCTAGGCAGAAGGATCGGGGAGAGCAGGCACGCCGGAACGCAAAACAATCCCAAGAAAGCCACCGTATACGTGCGGCACAGCGCCCGAACGCTGCAGCATGTGGACGTGGAGGCCAGCCACTCCCGGGCCTGGGTGTCCTTTGGCAGCGATTGGAAAATATTGAGCAACACAAGCATGCCGCTGGAGGTAGGCAAGAACGACGTGTACGTATGCGTCACCGCTGAGTCCAACGCGCGGCTGTATTACCACATCACCTTATGGCGGGCCGATGTGGACGGCAAGTATTACGATGAGGGGCAAGCCCCCGCCACCCTGATGATGAACGGTTCGGCCATTCCCGTGACGGTGAGCGGCGACGGGGGCCTGGTCATCCCCTTGACCGCGCTGCTGCTGGATAGCTCTTCCGTCCCCGTGGCCATCAACCCAACCCTGTTTGGCAACAATCTGTCGTACGTTGCGCTGGACATTCCCGGCGCTTGGTTCGATGAAACCGGCCACCGGCGACGTTTTGACATTTCCGGCATGGGGCTGGTGGAGATCAACGACCGCATGCTGGAGAATCTGACCCTCGCCGGATCCACCATACGGATCCGCATCAAGAAGGGTTCGTTGGAGGTGACGATCACCCAAGGCGGCGCGCCCTTGGCTTGGGACAATCGCCGCAACCCCATGGTGATCGGCGTGGCGTATACCCCCCAAGCGGGGGCCCGGCTCTCCGGCATCGCCCTCTATCAGGACCAAGGGGCGCTTGAGCCCAGGCGCGTGGCGGCGCGCTCCTGGTACCAGGACGGCATGGTGTACGGGTATGTGCATCAAAACGGGCGGTATGACGCCGCCAATATGATCACCGAGCCGGTCACCGATTCCTGGGGTACGGACTTGAGCGAGGCGGCTTACGCCATGCTGGCCCGGGGCGTGCTGGAGGGGCTGGAGCAAACCGAAGCCCAGGTGTGGTATATCGAGAGCGATCCGGTGGCCCGCAGCCAGTTTGAAGATATGCTCGTGCGCGCCTTAGACATGCAAGTGGAGGAAGAGGAAGAGCTCATCGATGTGGATGAGGTTGAGACGACGTTGTCCCGACAGGAGATGTGGCTGCTGATCTACGACGCTATGATCGAGATGAACGCCCTGCCTTCAGCTGATTCCGTAGATTTTGCCTTGTTGAGTATACAGCCTCCTGAAGCCGTATTTGCCGATTGGGCCGATGTGGATGAAAACGCTCGCCTCGCGATTCAAATCCTAGCCCTGTTTGGCATCGTAGAGGGCGAAACGCTCCGGCCTGCCGCCGCGGTTACCCTGGGTGACGCCGTTCACCTGCTAAACAATATACTATTGTACAGCCAAACCCTGCTTGAAATAAAGTAAGGCGCTGTATAAAGCGATCCCTTCCGTAAGAACTCTGCGGAAGGGATCGTTTTTGTATAGAACTTAAATTAAAATTAAGTCGCACTTAATCTGTTCATTGTCTCACATCAAATCGTAATTCATAATATCCAAAAACTATTGTGTATTGCTATGGCTACTGATAGAATGCTTTTACCATGGAAAGCTAGTTTTTTTAGATTGTGGGAAACACAAACCGACATATACGGAGGTATACGCAATGGAACAGAAACAGAATGGGGCGAAATTCTACCAAACCAAAACCTTTCGCGCTGTAATAGCCGCCGTATTGGCGATTGTGTTGGTGGCCAACGGCGCTGTGCAACAGATGTCGTCGTTATTTGCTGCCGATCACGAGGAAGTGCATGAGGAAGTGCAGCTGATCGTGCCTCCTTCGGAGCCGGATCAACCTGCTCAGGAGCAGGGATCAGGGGAGAAAGAAGAGCCCGATCCCGGTCTCGATCCCCAAGAGACCCCCATCCCGGCTAAGAGGGAAACATCCCTTGCTAAGGTGATCGAAACCGAAGGCGCGGCGTACGTGTACGCCAACGGCCATGTGTACGACGATCCCAGGCTTAGGACGCGGGATGTGGTGGGCCAGGTAGAGGGCATCGCCGTGGCCGCCGCCTACAACGAAGCGGATGACGACAACCCCCGCGCTTCGGTGTGGGTGGCTTTTGCTACCGAAGAGGCGCTGATAGAAGGCTATATGCGCGTGGGCGACGTAAGCCTGCAGGATTACGATAACACCATCGAGCAGATCGGCGAGAACATCGCCAAGGAATTCCAGTCAGCGGCGTGGCCGCTGTCGGCGGTGCGCTTTACCGCGGCAAAACCCGTTGCCGATGGGCCTCAAGAAACCGAAGAGACCGAAGAAACCGAAGAGACCGAAGAGACCGAAGACGAGCAGCCGGTGATCGTGGCGTTTGTGGGCGCTGTCGGCGCTGGCGTGCCGCTGGATACCCTGGAGTTGGGCGAAGGCGAAGCCATTGCCGATGCCGACCTGCCTACGACGCTCAGCGTGCTGCTCAGCGACGATACCGTGATGGACCTGCCCGTTGAGTGGCAAACCCAAGACGGCGGCCTGGTGGCCGACGCCGACGACGAGACCCTGGAGCCCGGCGAAGAGCTGCGGGTGGAGCCCATGTGGAACAAGGGTTTTATGCCCATGGGCGCGGGCGTTGATCTGCCCTTTATGACGCTGATGGGAACCGGCGATGAAATAGCCAACTCCCCTCCGGACGATAGCTTAGCCCATGGTGAACTAAAGCTCGTGTTTGCCGATACGCTTCCTCCCTTCGCTGCTAACGCGGGCGGCAACACCAACGCCCCCTACGATGTGCTGGTAGATACCGACAACAAGCTCTTTACCGTGTTTTACGGTTCGCCCGTAGGCGGCACGCAGCAGGTCATCCTGCTGGTGAAACTGCCGCAATACGCCGCCACTTTTACCGAAGCCCCGGAACCGAACGATCATACTGTAGCCGCTGCCAAAATTGTGCCCGATACCAACGGCACCATCATGGCCATACAGCTCAGAGATGGTATCGGCGCAGGCTCCGGCACCGTTGTCGCCTCTGCCATCGGCCTGCGGATGCAACGCCGCCTCCTGGTCCGGGCCGAAATCGAGAAGTGGATGGACGAAGGCGCCCTGCCCACCTCCATCGAAGTGGAGGCCATTCGCGGTACCCTCAATGCCAACGGAACCTACACGAGGACCGACGATTTGGGCAAGTATGTGTACGGCACCTTTATGCCCGCAAACCACGCCGCCACTACCGAGCAGCTGTTTGACACCCGCGCCCAGTACAACTTTGCCGTATCGTCGGTTCCCAAGATGACCGACCTGAGCTTTAGCACCAACACCACCTCAAGCCAGCTTTATATTTCGCAGGCGGGATTTAATACGCCCTATTACGCTTTCTGGTGGCCGTCGGTACACGTCAACGCTTCCACGGTGATTACCGGCTCCCCGGTAAAGACGCCGCTGATTGAGATTACCGGTATGAAGATTTACGTGCCCGACAACCGGCTGAAGCTGGTTTCCCTTGCCAGCACAGCCTCCGGTATGGGTTATTCCTTCTCCCCCACGATCTCTTGGATGGGCTGGACGAGAGGCCTTAGCGACCGGCTGTACGATGCCGCCTTGGACAAGTACTATTACATCCTCAGGCCCCTTGACACGGCGGGCTCCCGGGTGTTTAACGCCTTCCAGGCGGCTACCTTCACCAGGTTTGTCGGCTCTTTGCGCCCCGTTTGGGCGCTGATGGACCCAAATATCCCTCTGGATTTTATGGATGTTACGGGTTCCAGCGCCACCCCCGCGTACACCTTGCACTACCCGGGCGACGCCGCCATCACCCAGCTGATGTACCGGCTGCCCGGCGGTTTTGGTAACCCGCCTATAGAGAGAACGGTGAATGTCACATCTCCCAAGGTATCCACATACTCCCGCAAAAACTTGGATGATATGCGCATCGTGCCCCATATGCATCGCAATTCGGACAACATCATCAACATCCCAACTACCTCAACCTTTACTTACGGAGTCAACTACACTACCCCTCAACATTTTGTAGGCATGGCCAACTCCTACGAGGTGGTCACGCCGTCGGGAACCGCCGTGCGCCACGACTATATCCCCTCCTACCGGGGCGAGGTCAAAGAGGTCTACGGCGATTTCCCTCACGAGATACAGCCCACTAGGATAACCTTTATGACCGGCCATGGTACGGGGAGTAACTCCACCATTGCCAGAGGAAGCAAACTAAAGAGCATTCAGTACAGATGCCTCAACCACGCTCCGGGGTTCTTCGAGTCTGTCCCCGAGGGCACCATTAACACCATGAACACCTGGCTGCAGTCAGCGTCGGCCAACAGTAACGCCTCTTACCTTTTTCCAACCGATGTGATTGGGGCCAATGGCCGCATCGTGCGGGTGGAGGTCACCTGGGACAGCGTGGTGACCGACCATGTGATTTTTGACGGCGCTGCGCTCACTACGAGTAGTGCCAATGGATTTATGACCAGCGGCAAACATGAAGAGGTTACGCAGTTTGCCTTTACGGTTCCCGCCCAGGATGCCCTTGGCGTGGCGTACACCGAGGAGGCCACGGTGCGGGTGCCCTACACCAACAGCCGCAAGGCCTTCGGCAACGCGACAATCAATAATAGTTGGGACGAAGCCAAATATCTGCACTTCAGGCTGATACCGCCGGAAGGGCTAAAGGTCACCCAGCTCTGCCCCGTCCTGACGGGACGGCCTGCCTATGTGAATAATTCCTATACGACGATGATGGGTCCCGCTTCCCATTGGGCGGATGGCGTATCCGTATACAACGCGGGCGACGTATATATCAGCGTGCCTGCTACCTTTTCCAACACCACCACGCAGCAAAGCGTGATTCCGGTCAAGAACCCGGTGATCGAGATACAAACCAGCTCCAAGCTGGGGCCCACCCCCGTCAACCCTGCCACTACCGAGATCACCAACATGGACGAGACGGATTCCATCGGCTTCTTGAACGGCAAGTTCGATGTCGCCGCCCAATTTGCCGGCTGGGTGATCACCTATACCACCAGCGCTCAGCCCGGCGTCCCCAAGACATACACACTTCCGGCCTTCACCGGCGCCCACGCGGTGAACCTGAACATCGACTGGCAGAACGGCGTATACCTTACCAGCCTGAAATTCTCCTTCAACGGTACGGTCACCTTCCCTTCCAGCACTAGCAACCTAACCTATATGCTGATGCAAAACGCGGAGATGATCGCGTGGAACAAGCACTTTGCGGATGGCAACAAACCCCTGCAGATGGGCGCAAGCAATGCAAACGGCTCCTTCTTTGTGCGCCTTTCCGGCCGGGCCTCCTGGGATGAGTGCGCCGCCGACTGCGCTGGCAGCGCCCACAATGCTCAGGCCAATGGCCAGCTCATGGAGTCCGGCGCCGGCAGCGGCAACAACGCCCATTTCCCGGGCGTCCGGTTCTACTTTACCAGGGCGGTCACCCTTCAGCCCTCAGCGCCTACCGCAGGATGGTCGGGCCCCTCCCAGCTAATTTGGCAGGGCGAGGCCACCAATCCGGCAAATGCCAGTCTCAACTACTCGGCCAATGTCGCCAGCCAATGGCCCCACAGCCAATTGTTCTGGAGGGTAGCCACGCCTCCTTCCTCAACCGCGGCGGTACAGATGGATTACCCGTGGGGTATCAACGAGTACATCTTCATTGAGTTCCGCGAGCCCGCGTTTATCTTCAATCCGGAAACCACCACTATATTCGGCGTGCAGGCTACCAACAGCGAAATCATCGAGTACGAGATGGTGAAAACCACCGAAACCACGCCCCGGGACTTCCTGAAAATCACCATAAAAGCCGGCAGCGCCCGCAACAGCTTCTTCACCAATCCGGGAAGAGCGGGGTACGTCAATGCCACCTACCATCAATATGGATCCGTGTATGCAAACAACCCCTTTGGCGGAAACGGAACCAATGGCATACGGATTGGCCTTAGGTGTTTGCCGGGTTCCGAATTGCGCGAATACACTCCCTTGGGCGAGGTATTCTTTGATTACAGTGAGCTGCTGCAATACTACACCGTGCCCGTGCCCCCCAATCCCACCAATCCCCCCCCCACGCAGAACACCCTCAACACCTACAGCCGCGATACCAGAACCAGGTGGAACTTGCACACCAGCGGCTTAGTGGCGGATACGTATGGGCTTTCCGCCACTCCCGTCACCGGCAGCAAGCTGCATCGCTTTACCCCTTACACCAACTATAAGGTAACGGTGGAGCAGGCCACCAGTTTGAACGTTAACCTAGCGCCGGGTAAAAACCGCGTGTACGACTTCCTCAACCGCACCATCGAGTTTAACGACTTGGAGCGGCATCAAGTAGACGCCTTCCTGGGCTTCCTGTCCGCTACGAACAGAGTTGCCTACGACTATACCACTTACATCACCGTCCCCAAAGCCGGTACCGCCGTGGTCCATCCGGATGGTACGGCTACCAGTCAAATCAGCTTTAACCTTACCGGCCCGCCGGAGGTGCTGTCCGACACCACCGGACATCCCGCCACCAACATTACCTATGCCTACACCACTCAGTCTAACCCCACCCAAAATTCTGCGTATTCCACCACTGCGCCCACAACCCCGGCACAGTGGGCCAACGTAACGGGCGTGCGGATCCGGGTGGGCGTGATGCCTATGTCCCGCGCGGTAAGCTTCCATATTCCCATGGAAGCGCAGCCCAAACCCTATGTCGGCGCCAGAACGGCCTACATCGGCGGCTCCTATACCTATAGCGAGACTCCGGGCGGGACGCAGATCACCGACTTACCACCCCTCCTTTTGGGCACCTACAAGTTTAACGACCTGAACGTGACTTCGGTCAGCGGCGGCTTCGTGTTCTTCGATACCCTGGATGAAAACGGCCTATGGAGCGAAAGCCCGTCCACCGAGCGCTACCCCGCTGCGGACGAAGTGACCGTAAGGTTGCTGGACACCAACGGCACTACGGTGATCGACAGCACCACCGTGGATCCTGCCACCGGCCGCTTCCATTTAAAGACCTTCAAGGGCGACGCGGGGCAGATCATAGAGATCGGCCTGCCCACCAGCGCCGGCAATTGGAAGCTTACCCAAAAGAGCGGGGTGGATTTCTGGACCGCTCCCTACGATTCGGACTTTGACCGCGATACCAGAAGGCTCACCCTGGGCCCGATCCCCTTGACGGGTTACAGCCACATCAGCGCGGGCTTTGTGCGGCTGCCCACCGTCACCATTGCCGACTACACCGTGGAACCCGGCGATACGGAGAACGGCGCCGCTTCCGTCACCCTGTTTATGACCGGCGACAGGTCGGTTGCCCCCCGCTACGAGTATCAGCTGAGCGCTCCGGCTAATCCGGCCATCGCTACGGTTGCCAACTCCGGGGTCCGCACCCCATTGCCCGGCACTGCCCAAAGCGTCACCATCCCGGTGAACGTGACAGGGATAGCCACAGGCGCCACCACCGCCACCGTGACGGTGTACAACCGCCTGGGCGACCCGGTGACCGTAACGTACAACATCAATGTAATCACCACCAAGATCGATGTGGACGTCGCCAAGGCGTGGGCGGATAACGCCAACGAGTTTGCGTTGCGGCCCAGCAGCGTCCAGCTCCAGCTCACCCGCAAGATCGCGGGCGGTCAACCCTCAAATGTGGGCGCTCCCGTGACGGTGAGCGGGCCCACCACGGGCAGCGCCAACTGGACGCATACGTTTGAGGAAGTGGATGAGTTCAATGCCAATTCCCAGCCGTACATCTACGAAGTGAAGGAAGTCAATGTAGATCCCAACTACATAGATTCCTATAGCGCGGACGGCAAAACCGTCACCAACACCCTGGACACCAAGACCGTGGAAGCCATCAAAAAATGGGAACTGCACGGCACCGGCATCGGCTCGGAGACCGTAACCGTAAACCTGTACCGCGGCGCCACCCCCACCGGCACGGCCCTCAGGACCCAAAGCCAGACCGCCACGCCCACCCACGGCGCGGAGTGGAAGTATACCTTTACCGGCCTGCCCATGTACGAGAAGGGAACCACCACGCCCATCGTATATACGGTGGACGAGGCGGCGATTCCTAGGGGCATGGACAAGGCCCTGAACCAAAGTGCCCACACCATCACCAATACCTACCGCGCCAACAGCATCAAGGATGTTGAAGTGATCTGGGTGCACACCGGCGCGCCCCAGGCCATCCGCGATGCCAGGGAGACTGCCGGCGTAACGGTGACCCTCACCAACGACGGAAGCCCTGCCTACAGCAGTTCACAGCTCTTGGTGCGCAACGACGGAAAGAACTGGAAGCATGGGTTCAGCGTACCCTATCGCGACACCATGGGCGACCCCGGCCCTACCTTCACGGCAACGGGCAGCACGGTCACCGGCTACCTGTGGAGCTACAACCCCGATGATGGCACGCTGACCTACACCTACGTCATGCCCAAGGTCACCGTAAGCGGCGCCAAGAAGTGGGTAGGCACGCCCAGCGGCCTAGCCAAGCCCAATGTAGTGATCAACCTGTACCAAAATGGCGTGTTCGTAGAGAACAAAACGGTTTCTACGCCCACGGCCAATGACAGCGCCGCGTATGAGTTCACCGGGTTGGATGAGTACAATAGCAACGGCATCGCCTACGTGTACACCACCAAGGAATCGTCGGTGGCCGGGTATACCACCACTCAACAGGGCTATGACATCACCAATACCTATGCCCCCGGCAAGGCCGAAGTGGACGCCCTGGTGAGCAAGACCCTTACCGGCGGCGGCGCTCCCGACGAGACCTTTACCTTCGAGATGACCGGCTCCACAGGCGCGCCTATGCCCCCGGAAAGCACAGGGCAAAAGAAGCAAGCATCCGGCAAGGCCGGGGCATCCGGCGAGGCCGGGGCTGTGGAGTTTGGCAGGATCGTGTTTGAGCGGCCGGGCACCTATACCTACACCTTCGCCGAGATCCCGCCCGCTCCGCCCACCGAAGGCATGACCTACGACAACGTCAACGCCACCATGACCGTGAAGGTGGAAGACGATGGCGGGGTGCTGAAAACCACCGTATCCTATGCCAAGGGCGCGGTTACGGAAGGGATCACGGGCATCTCCTTTGCCAACACCTACACCAGCCCCCTGCGCAAGGTGACCGTGTCCCTAAACTGGGCGGACAACAACGACACCCTGGAAGGGCGGCCCGATGAGGCTACGATCCAGCTGTTCCGCACGCCGGAAGGCGGCGCGAAGGAACCGGTTGGCGCTCCCGTGTCCATCACCGGCTCCGGCAACACCTGGACCCGTGACTTCAACGACATGCCGGCCCACGACAGCCAAGGCAAGGTGTACACCTATTCGGTGGAACAATCGCCCGTGTACAACTACGCTATCGCCTACAACCCGGAGGAAAACGATGTGCCCGCTTGGGTAAGGGGGCAGGCTAACGGCCTCACCCTGAGCATCCGGGATACGCTGGAGACCATTGAAGTGAGCGGACAGAAGATATGGAGCATCTTGGGCAACGGCTTCACCAAGCCCGCCAGCATCGAGGTGAATCTGTTCCGCAACGGCGGCGCCAACGCCTATAAAACAATCCAAGTGAATCCCGGAAGCGGCGACCCGGATGTGTGGCCTTTCACCTTCAACAATTTGCTTAAATTCATGCCCGACGGCACGCTCTACACCTACACCGTGGCGGAAAAAACCGAGTTATTTGCCGTGGTGACCGAGGTGAACGGCACCACCATCACCAACACCTACGGGGCCGACGCCACCGTAAGGACGCGGGTGGAGTGGGATCATACCGGCGCGCCCGAGGCCGACAAACCCACCAGCGCCACCATCAACCTGATCCGTACCTACAACAATGTGGATACCTCCTACGCTTCCCAGGTTGTGGACGCGGGCCGGGGCTGGGTGCACAATTTCCCCGTACCCCAGAACGATTTCCAGGATGCCACCTTTAGCATCACCCTTAACTCGTTGTTGCCCCGGTACACCACCGAATACTTCACCGATAACGGAACGCTGGTGGCCAAAAACACCTACGTGATGCCGCTCAAGGAAGTGGAAGTGACCGTCGACTGGGTGGACGACAGCGACGCCCTGTCCCTGCGGCCCAACGATACCTTCATCCGGCTGTACCGGGCCATACCCGGCGGCGAGGCCGTGGCAGTGCAGGGTTACACCGCTACCGTAAGCGGAACCGGCAACCGCTGGACCCACACCTTTACCGACCTGCCCACCTACGATCCCCAGGGCAGGCTGTACACCTACACCGTAGGCCAGGAGAACCTGCACGCCTACTACACCGGGCAGATCGCCGGGCTTGCCATCACCAATACCCTCAAGGCAGGCGGCGTGCGCGTAGCCAAGACGTCCTCACCCAAGCCAGCTATCCCCGGCGAAGCCATGGCGGTGATGCTGGGCGACGTGATCACCTACACGATCACCGTAACCAATACCAGCGAGCGCCCCGTGGGCGGCGTGATCGTCACGGATACGATTCCCAAGGAGTTTGACGTGGGCGTGTGCGATCCCCTGCCCACCAGCAGCATCCCCAATATCGACGGCTCCAGGACGCTGACGTGGGAGCTGCCTGTGATCAACATCGGCGCCACGGCCACCATCACCCTGCCCGTAACGGCGATCGATGAGGACTTCGAATCCTTCATCAACACGGTATACTATAACCTGCCGGGGGATGATCCGGAGCCCATCGTGGATCCCGTGGAATTCCAAAGGGTTGCCCTGGAGAAGAGCGCCAGCCCGGGGCCGGACGCCAAGCTGACGGAAGGCCAAGTGGTGACCTACACGATCAAGCTCGACGTGCGCAAGGCGGCCAGCGGCATCGTGGTACGGGATGTAATCCCCACAGGCATGACATTTGTGACCGGCAGCATCACCACCACAGGCTCGGTGACAGGCCAATACAATGCGATCGACCGCACCATCACCTGGCCGGCCCAGCCGATTCCGGCGGGCGGGGTCACCATGACCTTCCAGGCCACCGTGGATAAGTTTACCGCGGCCGATATCACCGGCGACGTGTTCAGCAAACCCATCGAGAACACGGCCACGGCAACCATCGCCCGGCAGAGCGGCAACAGCGCCCGCGACAGCAACCCGGTGGAGCACGAGGCCGTGCGCCGCAAGGTGACCCTGGCCGACAAGGCCATGGCTTTGGTAGACGACCAAGACGTGGTTGGCGCCTACGAGCGCGGCACGGCTGCCGATCCCATCGAGGCCGATCTGGGCCAGACGCTGCAATACAGGCTGAGCCTCACGAGCAAGGGATATCTGCCCCAGGGTACGGTCATCGTGGAAGACGTGCTGCACCCCGACGTTCAGTTCGTGGCCGATTGCACGGCAAGCAGCAAAGTAACGCTTACCCAGGTCCCCAGCGCCTCCAACGGTAACAAGGCGGTCTGGACGGTCACCGGCCTGGCCAAAGACGAGAATCTCGACATCCTCTATAGGGTCACCGCACCCACGGGCGCCGACGACCCGGCCACCGAAGCGTACGAGACCCGCAAGATCTTCACCAACACGGCCAAACTCACCGACAACGGCCTGAAGGATCTGATGAACGGCAGCGCGCCCGTATATACCAACGCCCAGGAGTACACCAGCGACTCCAATACCGTGTACGGAGTGGTGTGCGAGAGCAACTTGGTGGCGCGCAAGTCCAGCGATCCCGTGAGCCCCAAAGCCAACGGCGACGTGGTGGTTGTGGAGGCCGGTGACATCATCACCTACACCATCCAAGTGGCCAACGTGGGCGACAAGGATACCTCCACGGGCCGCGTGATGGACATCCTGCCCCAGGGCGTGGCGTTCGAGTACGCCACCGAGGGCCCCGTGCCCACCAAGTTTGAGGAGAACGGCGTCACCACCCTGATGTGGCCCCTGCCCAAGCTGGACGCCGCCGACCGCACCACCGGCCAGCCGGTGCCTGGCGGCATCGTTGACCTGGTGTTTAAGGTACGGGTCCTGGAGCCCAGCAGCGCGCTGCTCATCGACAACGCCGCCTACACCCGCATCGCCGCCGAAGGTGAGGCCTTCCCCACCGTAGCCGGCAAGGCGGACAGCATCGAAGGTTACCGCAAGACCTCCGAGACGGTGCGGCACCAGACATTCATCTTCCGCGTGGAGACCGACAAGGCCGGCGGCGCCACATCGGCGGCGGCCACCATGGTAACGCCGGGCAGCCAGATCGCTTACGCGGGTATCCTGCAAGCGGCGGCGCCGATCCAAGGCGTAAGGATGACGGATATCGTGCCCGAGGGCTTGGTTCCCGCGTTGGGCAGCATCCGCATCGTAAGGCCGGACAATACCACCCTGGCCGTGCCCGACGACGCCTACAACCCGGCCACAGGCGCCGTCACCTGGCCCGAAGTCAGCGTAACCGCGGGCGAGACCCGGTTTGAGATGATCCTGATCGTGGAGCGGCTGCCCGCTGGCGAACTGGAGATGGACTACGAAATCGGCACAGCCGCCAGCCTAAGCCTGGCCGACGGAGATAACGGAAGGAAGAGCAGCTCGGCCATTGAAACCACGTACTTTGCGGCCAGCATAGGTTTCTCCCAGATCGCCAAAACCGCGGCTCTGGTGGAAAACGGCGTCGCGTTGCCAGCCGATCCTGGCACGGCGCAAGACCCGGTGCAGGCATCCCGGGGCCAGCAGGTGGAGTATACTCTTACCGTAACCCGTGAGGCCGGCGACAGGAACCAAAGCGGAAAGATCGTGATCACCGACGTGCTCCCCACAGGCATGACCTATGTGAGCAACTCCATCCAGGGTTCGGTAAGCGGCGCGGGCCGGGTGGTCTCCATGGGCGAAGCCCAGGCGGCGACCACCACCGTAGAATGGGTGCTGGATGAGCTGGCCGACGGGGATGTGGCCACCCTTAGCTTCCGCGCTCGGTTCCCGGAGACGGTGAACGATTCGGAGACATCGGGGTTCGATACCAGGCGTGACTTTGTGAACACGGCGCGGCTGGTGGACGAGGCGATCCGCGATATGAAGTATGTCAAGGCTATCGCGGGGCACGCGGCCAACACAAACGTATACGACCAAGGGCAATACGACATGCCCTCCACCGGCTCAACTTACCATTACATCCTGGGGGCTAAGCTGGACGTGACCAAGAACTGCGACGTACGCAGCGGAAGCCGCGTGTACGGGGGAAATACCCTCACCTATACCATTCAGGTAACCAACAGCGGCGCGGTAGAAGCCACCGACGTACTCATCCGCGACAGGCTCAGTGGCAATCTGACGTTTATGCCCGGTTCACAAACCAGCAGCCTTAGCAGTGCGACGTTCGTACACGAGGGATCCACCATCGGCTGGATCATCCCCACGCTGGAGGTGGGCGAAAGCGCGGTGTTCACTTTCCGGGTTAGGGTAGCGGATATGAGCGCGGTGGGATCGCGTCAGATCTCCAATACCGCCGAGTACGCCGAGAGTAAGCTGGGCGCCGACCCCCGCACCGAACTGGTGACGGGCAGAGGATACTTCAGCACCTCCAATACCATCACCCACCACCAGCGCATTGGCGCAACGGTAGTGGTGCGCAAGGTGGATTCGGCAACCGGGGCGCCTCTGAGCGGAGCGGAGTTTGTACTGCGCCAGCTGAGCACCACCCAGCTATATGACAGGGTCGGCGACATGGTGGCGGTATCCAATAGCGATGGCGAAGCGGTATTCACCGATGTGCCGCTGGGCAAGTACGTGGTGTTCGAGCAGACCGCGCCCGAAGGGTACGTGGCCAGCGACGTACGCCGGAGCCTGGACATCAACGGAGACCGCCCCGAGCGTACGATTGTGGTGCCGAACATGAGGCAGGGCGTATTGGGCGCCTTTGAGGAAATTGAGGATGAGCGCCTGAACAACTGGTACCTCCTGCTGCAGATGATCTATGAACTGGGCGTGCCCAACGCCGGCGCTATGAGCCGCACGGTAGGCGAGACGCCCCAATAACGCTTTCGGCAAACCGACCATCAGAGCCCCCGGCAAGCGCCGGGGGCTCTGATATGGAATATGACACACCGTTGTCAAGGTACTGAGGTTATACTATAGAAAAATCAAAGGAGTACAGTCACATGGAAAATCAAAAAACAAGCAAATTCCTGGTGTTTTTGCAGGATGCAAACTACGAAGCCCCCTTTACGCCGGAGCAGATCGCCGAGTTGACAAAAGCCCATGTGGATCATCTGCGGGATTTGGACACCAAGGATAAATTGTTTTTGTGCGGGATCCCCAAAGGCACGGAAAAGGGCATGCTGATCCTCAACGCAAAAACCTACGAGGAGGCCGAGGGTTACGTGCTAAAGGATCCGTTCATCATCAACAAGTGCTACAAAACCTATGTGATTCATGAGCTTGAAGAGGCGAACGCAGGCAACAACTATCTGTTATAGAATATGCGTGAATGAAGGGTTGAAGCGTTCAAGGCAGGTATCCATGTAGGGGACGATGGCAATCGTCCCGCCAATACGGGCGGATTGCCATCCGCCCCTACAGGATGCCTGCCTTCATTGCTTCTAATCTTGATTTATGGTATGCAATCTATCGCGGCGTGGGCATCAGCCCCCGCAGCCTAAAGTCCCGGTTGGGCGCGTCGTTTTGCAGGTTGATGAAGTTGTATCGCGGAGGAGTGGACGTGACGCCGACGGGGGTCCGCGGGGCCACGGAGACTTCCGAGCCGCGAAGGGCGGTAACGGCGTAACGGCCCGAACGGTCGGTGGCGCTGACGCTGCCGCGCCCGTTGATGGTGCTGTCCATGGGTAGGCCGGGAGCCGGTGTGCCGGTGACGCCGATGACCCGCCCGCTGACGGTTACCCCTGCCGTAAAGCCGGAGCCGCCGGGAAATCCCGCTCCCCGGAAGCAGCCGCATACCCGCATGCAAAGTTCCGCGTCGGAAGGACGGTTGACCCAGGATACGTTGGGCGGATTGTTGATGGGTGGTACGGTTGGCATGGGTTGCGGCCTGATGATGCCCTGCATAATCGAACCTCCTGTTCGCTAATATAAAGGATAAGACGTTGGGTTCGATAGTAGGATATGCGGTGGATCGCCCAGTTGACCATTCGGATATTTTGCATATTTAGAGACGAGAAATTTCATATTTCATTCAAATTGACAATCGATACCGCGTATAGTATAATGCCAAGAAGCAATAATGCAGGATGCGGACTATAGAAATGCAAAACCAGCAATTGCCGATAGAATAACGGAGGTGTGCCCATGAGCAATGGCGTCAACTATTCAAAAATTACGCCGGAAATACAAAAGCTGGCCAAACTGTGCGTGGCCGAGACCATACCCAGCGACCTCTACACCGAATACAACGTGTATCGCGGGCTTCGCGACCTAAACGGCAACGGCGTGCGGGCCGGCCTCACCCGCATCTGTGAGGTCACTGCCAAAAAAATCATCGACGGTGTGGAAACCCCGGTGGACGGCAAGCTCTATTATCGCGGCATCGACGTGGAAGACCTGGTGTCCGGCCTGATGGGCGAGAACCGGCTGGGCTTTGAAGAGACCACCTACCTGCTGCTCTTTGGCGCGTTGCCCGATGCCGGTCAGCTCAAGGAATTCAACTCCCTGCTGAGCTTTTATTGCTCCCTGCCGCCCAAATTCACACGGGACGTGATCATGAAGGCCCCCAGCGTGGACATGATGAACACTCTGGCCCGCAGCGTGCTCACCCTGTACGCCTACGACGAAACCCCCGACGATATCTCCATCCCCAACACCCTGCGCCAATGCCTGCAGCTCATCGCCCAGTTCCCGCTGATGGCGGTATACGGGTACCAGGCCTACGTGCATTATCACACCGGCGGCAGCTTGATGATCCACCAGCCCGATCCGGCCTGCTCCATTGCCGAAAACATATTGCGCCTGCTGCGCCCGGATCAGCAGTACACCGATCTGGAGGCTAAGATACTGGACGCGGCCCTGGTGCTCCACGCCGAGCACGGTGGCGGCAACAACTCCACCTTTGCGGTGCGGGTGGTCACCTCCTCGGCCACCGACACCTACAGCGCCATGGCGGCCGCCCTGGGCAGCCTGAAGGGGCCCAAGCACGGCGGCGCCAACATCTGCGTATCCCACATGATGAAGGATCTGCAAGCGAACGTAGCCAATCCCACCGACGAGGGGCAGCTGGCCGATTATCTGCTCAAGCTGCTCCGCAAGGAAGCCTACGACCGCTCCGGCCTGATCTATGGCGTGGGCCATGCCGTGTACTCCCTCAGCGATCCCCGTGCACGGGTGTTCGAAGGGTTTGTGCGGCAGCTCAGCGCCGAAAAGGGCCGGGAAGAGGAGTACGCGCTGTATGCCGCTGTGGCGCGACTAGCCCCCGAGCTCATCGCCTCGGAGCGCAGGATGTACAAGGGCGTTTCCGCCAATATCGATTTCTACAGCGGCTTTGTGTACGATATGCTGGGCATTCCCGAGGAACTGTACACGCCTATCTTTGCTATCTCCCGCATGGCGGGCTGGGCAGCCCACCGCATCGAGGAACTGCACACCTCCAACCGCATCATTCGCCCCGCGTATAAGAGCGTGTCGAACATGCAGCCCTACACCCCGCTGGATCAGCGGGCATAGTACATGGCAAGGGGTGGAGCGAGCGCTCCACCCCTTGATTTATATCGCGTTTTCCAGCTCCAGCAACGCCTTTTTCCGCTCCAGCCCGCCCGCATAACCGGTTAGCGCGCCCCCCGTTCCTACCACACGATGGCAAGGGATCATCAGGCTGATGGGGTTGCGGCCTACCGCGCTGCCTACGGCACGGGGAGCGCTCTCCAGGCGGGCAGCCAGCTCGCCGTAGGTTACGGTGTGGCCACGGGGTATCTGTTGCAGCACGGCCCATACTTTTTGCTGAAAGCCGGTGCCTCGCGGGGCCAGGGCAGGCGGAGGCCCCGGATCGGCGCCGCCGAAAGTCCCGTCCAGCCAAACCTGCGCCGCGTCCAATACAGGCGCATCCGCCTCATCCCCCGGCGACGCAAGCCAAGCGTTTGCTTCCAAGGGATAGTAACGCTGATCCACAAACCACAGGCCGACAAGCGCGCCCTCTTCTGCGGCGGCCAGCATATCGCCCAAGGGAGTGGGCAGAATCCGTGCGGTCATGGGTAATCCTCCTATTCGTACAGTGGTTCGAGCATGGTGAGCGTGCCCCCATCGGCGTCCACCCGGCAGCGAACGCCCATGGGCAGTGTGAGGGTGGGGCAGCGGTGGCCGCAGGGCAGGCCGGTAATCACAGGTTTGCCGCAGGGGATCATGATTTCCGCCAGCACTTGCTCCAGGGTGAGGCCAAAGTCCGGGTACTCGGGCTCGCACCGGGTGAACGCGCCAAACACCACGGCGGAGGTGGCCTCAAATACGCCCGCCAGCCGCAGATGGGTGAGCATGCGATCCACGGCATAGGTGTACTCGCGTATCTCCTCGATAAACAGCACCTTGCCGCTCAAATCGGGCAGGAAGGGGGTTCCGCACAGCGCCGCGATCAGCGACAGGTTGCCGCCGATCAGTTCTCCCTCGGCTATGCCGGGGCATAAACAGGCCAGAGGCGGCTCGCCAGTGGGCAAGGGAAGCTGCCCCAGCGGTTCCGGGCACAGCAGCGCCCGCAGCAGCTCGGCCCGGGAGAAGGGATCCATCAGCGCGTCGGAGGTGACCATGGGCCCGTGGAGCGTGGGGAATCCGCACTTTGCGTGGATGGCCAGGTGCAGGCCGGTGATATCGCTGAAGCCGATGAGGGGTTTGGGATGGGCCCGCAGTAAATCATAATCGATACGATCCAGCAGCCGGGGCGTGCCGTACCCGCCCCGCACGCAGTGGATGGCCCGGATGGAGTCGTCGGCAAACATGCGGTGCAGGTCGTCCAGGCGCAGTTCGTCGTTTCCGGACAGATAACCGTGGGCTGCGCCTACGCTGGAGCCCAGCACCGGCTCAAAACCCAGCGCCTCTATGCGTGCGGCTAGGGTATCCCGATCCATAGCAGGATCGCGGATCACCCCCGAGGGGCCGATCAGCCCGATTTTCCCTTCCCTCATTACCATGCGCAGAAATGCATAAAACGCAGCGCCTCGTAATAATCCGCGGTTTCAAACAACACCGAGTGAGGGCCGGTTTTGCGTGCGCCGGGATAATAGCTGTTGCGCGCCGCGTCTGCGTGTTTGCGGTAGGTGACCTCCACGTCGAACCGATCGGGCATCGGATATTGGAATGCCTGCGGATCGATAGAAGCGGCGGCAACGGCTGCTTTAGCGGCTTCCCGGATGCGTTCCGTTGCCTCATCCGGATGGAAGAGGCTCAGGGTGGCGTCGCCCATGCCCCGGTTCACCGCTACGGTGTGGATGCGGGGATTGATTGCCCGCACGCTTTCGCACAGGCCTTCGTCCCCGGTGACCAGCAGCACCGGAACCTTCATCGATGCGGCGGCCAGGCAATGGATGACCGACTCGGAAGCGGCCTGCCCGTTGATGGAGAGCAGCGAAACCGAAGTGGTCATGGTATGAGCCAAGGGATTGGCATCGGAACCGGCGCAGCTATGATAGCCGGTGAAAAACACGCCGTCAAAAGAGGCGTCTAACCCGGATACCATCATGTACGGGTCGTTGGTCCAGCCCCGCAGCGCCCGCGCGCCTCGGGGCAGCCCCGACGGGTCCAGATTGCGCGCGCCGTGATGGGCGTCCCGCACCAGTACTTCGGCTATGCCCCCGTCAATGGCTCCCTGGCAGGCCGCCGCCACCTCCCGGGTCATCTGCCGGGCAAAGTACGCGTAATCCGGTTTGGAGGGCGAGGCCTCGTCCCAGTGGGAGATGCCGCAGACGCCTTCGATATCGGCGGAGAGAAAGATTTTACGCAGTTGCTTCATATAGGATCCTCCTGTTTGCGTAATAGCAGCTCCCATGCCAAGGCGGCCTGCAGGCGCGCCCCTAGGGGCAGGCATGCCTCATCCACAACAAACTCTTTGGCGTGGATCGGCGGACCCAGGCCGCAGCCTATGTTCCAAAAGACGCCGGGCGCTTGCCGGGCAAAATAGCTAAAGCTCTCCACGCCCAAGCTGGGGCATTCGGCGATGTGTACCCGCTCTTCTCCCAGGATAGCCCGGCCTGTCTCCAGCGCAAGGGCCGTAAGGGCGGGGTCGTTGATCACCGGGCCGTAGCCCTCGGTGAGCGCCCCTTCGCCAACGCCGCCCAGCGCTTGGGCAATGCCCTCTGTGATCTCAAGCAAGCGCCCTTTGAGCCGCTCACGGGTCTCGGGCAGCAGGGTGCGCAATGTGCCCCGTACGGTGACCTTATCGCACAGGATGTTGGGCGCGGTTCCCCCTTCGATCATACACAGGGACAGGGCGGCGCCGTCCAGGGGGGCGGTTTGGCGGCTTACTAGGGTTTGCAGCGCCGTGATCACCTGGGCGGCGATCATCACGGCATCCACCCCCTGCTCAGGGTGGGCGGCGTGCCCGGCCCTGCCCCGCAGGGTGAGCGTCACCTCATCGCTGGAGCCGTGGGCTATGCCGGGCCGGGCGCTCATGTGCCCGGCGGGCAGCGCCGGGGATACGTGCAGGCCGATGATCGCGTCCACTCTTGGATTTTCTAGGCAGCCTGCGGCGATCATGTGTTGTGCGCCGCCTGTGGTCTCCTCCGCCGGTTCAAACAACAGCTTTACATTGCCGCACATACGCTCTTTATGGGCCGTCAACAGCCGCGCCGCGCCCAGCTGGATGGCCATGTGGGCGTCGTGGCCGCAGGCGTGCATCACGCCGGGCCGCTCCGAGGAGAAGGGTGCGTCTGCCGGTTCTTCCACGGGCAGGGCGTCCATGTCGGCCCGCAGGGCTATCGTGGGGCCGGGTTGCCCGCCCCGGATCAGCCCCACCACGGCGTTGCCCGCGTCGCAAGGCAGGCGTTCGATGCCCAGCGCCTCCAGTTCTGCCAGCAAGAAGGCGCGGGTTTCGTATTCCTGGCCGGAGAGCTCGGGCCGCCGGTGCAGGGTTTGGAAGCATTCGATGATCCACGCGTCCAGTCCGTCCGGGGGGATCAGCATCGCAACAACACCCCTTTCCGTTTGCCTGTATTCTACGCGAGGGGTTTGTGGTTGTCAATGCGAATCAATTGTAGGGCGCGGCGACCCGACGCGCCGTGGTTTGTCCGCATTGACGCGCCTTTGTTGCAATGCGGCGGCGCATCCGGTCACCGCGCCCTACAAACAGAAAAATCGCCGTTTCTGTAGGGGCGATCGCCCCCGATCGCCCGTGGGCATGGGCGGTGGCGTAACATACGGGCGACCGAGGGCGGTCGCCCCTACAGAGGATTCCACCGTCTCTGCAAAATACCCCCTCTTCCCAGTGAAGAGGGGGCAATACCTATCCGTTACACATCCAAATCCTCATCCCGTGGACGGGGTGGCGGAGCCGGTTTGTTCTGCGGATTTTGGGGGTTTGGCGTGCGCGCGCGGCGCTGGGCTTGGGGCTGGTTGGGGTCGGGGCGCTGCTGTTGGGGTGGTCGCTGCTGCGGTTGCTGCTGGGACGGCGGCTGTTGCGGCCTGGCGTAGGGGTTTTGCTGGGGTGGAGCGCCTTGGGGCCGCCGCTGTGCTTGGTTGCCTCCAACGATGGTGGAGGTGCTGCCGTCCCGTGGCACGGGCTGGGTGACGGCCCGGCGCTGGGGCTGCTGGGCCTGCGACCGTTGGGCGGCGCTCTTAGCTTCGGCCTTGCGTTTGTTGTTTTGGTATTGCACGTAACCGAACACGCCTGCCGCGCCGCCCATGAGCACCACGCCCAGCACCAGCAGCAGCACGGGGGAGCCGCCGGAACGCTGCTCATCCGTGATGGTTACCGGAGGCGGGGTGGCGAACAGGTCGTCGGGATCGGCGAAGGGATCGGGGGTGGGGGTGGGCTCCGGGGTTTCCTCGGGCAGGGGCGATCCTGTGCCAAAATCCGGCAGCCCGTCGCGGATGTTGTTGCTCCAGCCTTCTTCGATGGCGATCAAGTCAGCCAAGCCGCCGTTGCCGTAGGTGGGCGTGGAGGGGATGTTGATGTTGACGTTGCCGCCTCCGCTTCCACTTCCACTGCCGCTTCCCGCCTGGTTTTGCAGGTTGCGGATATAGTCGTTGTACTGGGAGATGGTCATGTGGTTCACAAAGTCGCCGCGGATGTACCCCACCGTACCCTGGGCGTCCACCTTGTACCAAGTGTAACCGTCGGAGGCGGTGGAGGTTCCCAGGATCAGCACCAGCGCGCCCGCGTTCAGGGACTTGAGCCTGTTGGAGGAGGTGCTGGCGCTGGCGCGCAGGTTCACCGCATTGTTCTTGATCGTAGCATAGCTGGACATGGTGCTGGGGGTGATGGGCGGCGGGGTGTATACCGGCGTGGGCGCTGGGGTGGTCATGCTGTTGATGTGGGCTTGCTCTTCGGCGCCGCTCATGAACCGGGTGGTGGCGGCCAGTATGTAACCGTACTTATTGTTGTACTGTATCAGGTGCCAGGGGCGGCCCTCATCGTCGTACACCTGGGTAAACACGTATACGATCTGGTTGCGCGCCAGCACGTCTTGGGTGGGCGCGGCGTGGATGTTGGGGTTGACACGTACCGGCACGTTGTCTGCGATGGTGACGGCGTAATGCCCCTCAATGGGCGCGGGCCGGGCGGTGGGTGTGGGCGTGGGGGCCGGTTCCGGGGTGGGGGCGGGGGAGGGGGTGTCTGGGGGTACGGTGAT
>Ga0123353_10000932_pt1 | contig 35762 bp, 37 predicted proteins | sample TergutLab28metaG_3_FD_92763 | JGI IMG/M metagenome (GOLD analysis project Ga0123353, IMG submission 92763) | Labiotermes labralis P3 segment gut microbial communities from Petit-Saut dam, French Guiana - Lab288 P3 | ecosystem: Host-associated > Arthropoda: Insects > Digestive system > Gut ... | reverse complement strand
GCGGCGGATCATTCGGCAGAGACCACCGTCAGCGTCGTCACGCTCCCCAGCGACGAGATGAAGGGCCGCATCATCGGCCGCGAGGGCCGCAACATCCGCACCCTGGAGACCATCACCGGCGTGGACCTCATCATCGACGATACGCCCGAGGCCATCACCGTCAGCTGCTTCGACCCCGTGCGGCGCGAGGTCGCCCGCCGGACCCTGGAGAAACTCATCCTGGACGGCCGCATCCATCCCGCGCGGGTGGAGGAGCTCTTCGCCAAGTGCAGCCGCGAGGTGGATTCCGAGGTGAAGCAGACCGGCGAGCGCGCCCTGATCGAGGCCGGCGTGAACAACGTCCACGGCGAGATCGTCAAGCTGCTCGGCCGCCTGCGCTACCGCACCAGCTACGGCCAGAACGTGCTCAACCATTCGCTCGAAGTCAGCTATATCGCCGGTTTGATGGCCGCTGAACTCGGCGCAGACGTCAAGCTGGCCAAGCGCGCGGGCCTGCTGCACGACATCGGCAAGGCTTTGGACCACGAGCAGGAGGGCTCCCACGTGGAGCTGGGCGTGGAGTTCGCCCGGAAATACAAAGAGAACGAGGCCGTGCTGCACGCCATCCAGGCCCACCACGGCGACATCGAGGCCAAGACCATCGTGGCCTGCCTGGTGCAGGCGGCGGACGCCGTCTCGGCCGCCCGGCCCGGCGCGCGCCGGGAGAACCTGCAGAACTACATCAAGCGCCTGGAGAAGCTCGAGGAGCTGACCACCTCCTTCCCCGGGGTGGACACCTCCTTCGCCATGCAGGCCGGACGCGAGGTGCGCATCATGGTCAAGCCCGAGCAGGTCTCCGACGACGCGATGGTGCTGCTGGCGCGTGAAATCGCCCAGAAGATCGAGAAGGACCTGGAATACCCGGGGCAGATCAAGGTGCACCTGATACGGGAGAGCAGGGCCAGCGAGATAGCAAAGTAGGATTAAGGGACAAGAAGCAAAATGCAGGAGAGAAGGCCACGCGCCTTTCCTCTTGCATTTTCATTTTCGGAAATAAGGATATTCAGCCATGCAAACGACAAATTCTTTGTCAGCGACAAATTTTTGGCCGGACGCAAAAATTTTTTTCGGAAAACGGGAACCGATCGCCCCGCTCGGCTGTCTTATAGGTGTTGAGGGGGTGATCCCGGGTGCTGGACGACATAATTCGGGCGGCGCTGAACGAAGCGGCGGCCAAATGCACTGTGCCGGACTATGTCGACGAGCACATCCTGGGCTGCATCGTTCAGGCGGCGGCGCCTGGGTCAGGGGGGACATCCGATGAATGATCAAAACATCCGCGAGCTCGCGCTGCAGGCAGCGCAGGGCAGCGCCCCCGCGTTCCAGGAGCTCTACCGCCTCACAAGCAAGGGCGCCTGGTTCGTGGCCCTTTCCATTGCCAAAAACGAGCACGACGCCCAGGACATCCTGCAGGAGAGCTACCTGAAGGCCTACAAAAGCATGGGCCAGCTGGCCCAGCCGGAGTGCTTTGTGCCATGGCTCAACCAGATCGTGGCAAACAAGGCGAAAAATTACATCGCAAAGAAAAGGCCGGATTTTTTCGCCGACTACGAGGACGAAAACGCGCAGGACTGGCAGGAGGAGACCGACGCGGCCTTCATCCCGGACGAACACCTGGACCAGGCGGAGGCCAAGGCCCTCATCGCCGCCCTGGTGAACGAGCTGCCGGAGGACCAGCGCCTGGTGGTGCTCCTGCGCTACTACGACGACATGGAAGTCGCCGCCATCGCGAAATCATTGGAGATCCCCGAAGGAACCGTAAAGAGCAGATTGGGGCGTGCGCGCAGCAAACTGGCCGCCATGCTCCAGCAGGCGCAGGGCAAGGGGCTGAAGCTCTATTCTCTCGCCCCCATCCCCCTGCTGGCCTACTTCATCAAGTTGCTAGGGTTTGACGCCCCGGGCAGCGACCGCCTTCCGCCCCTGCTGATCGGCTCCGCCGCGGCAGGAACAGCGGCGGCTGGCGGCGCTGCTGCGGCCGGGGCCGCGAGGAAAGCGGCCTTCGCCGGCAAAACCGCGGCCCTCTCCGGCAAAGTCGCGGCCTTCGCCGCGGCGGCCGTAGTGACCGTCGGCGGGTTCACCGCCGCGGGCGTCTATGCCTACCATAAAACCGCGGCCGCCGCGGTCGTCACCGCCGCAGCCGCCACCGAGGCGGTCACCGACGCCTACACCGAATCCCACGCGGCGTCCAACCTGTTCCCCACGCTGACGGTCTCCGGGCCGGATGAGACCGCCCGCCCGGCTGCGCAGATCCCCCCGGCCACGCAGAAGCAGCCCTCCGGGGCGGACAGGGGGCCCGAGGTGGGCGGCGCGCAGGAGAGCGCGGCGCCGTCGACAATCCCCGACGCAGGCACGGAGAAGACGGAGCCCTCCTCCACCTCAACCAAAACCAAAACGACCACAACCGCGGCAACCACGAAAAGCCCGGCATCCACCACGCGCACGCCGTTCAGTTTTCCGGTGTTCACCACGCGGCCATGGATAACCACCCAGCCGCGAACCACCACCGAACCGGAGCCCCCGACGGAGCCCCCGACGGAGCAGCCTACCACCACCGAACCGCCCACGACCACCGAGCCCCCCACCGACCCCACGAAGGATTTTGCGTACAGGACGGGGAGCACCGGCCTCTATATTACGGGGTATAAGGGCACGCAGGCCGAGGTTGTCATCCCCGCGCAGATTGAGGGGGCGACAGTCTATCACATAGACAATTCGGCTTTTGAAGGCACAGACGTGGTGCGCGTGGAACTCTCGCCTGGCATCGTCTGCATCCACGCGCTCGCTTTCGCCAACTGCCCGGACCTGGTGGAGGTTGTCATCCCGCCCAGCGTGACCGCCATGAACTATAGGGACTCGTTCAAAAACAGCCCCAATGTGGTGATCGTCTGTGTGGAGGACTCCAAGGCGCACGACTACGCCCAGGCCAACGGCATCGAGTTCCTTTTACAGAAGTAACGACTATCCCAAAGGCTTCCTTGCATGGGGGGAGAGCCTTTCCAATACGCCAACGTGAAGGGTTTGCGTATATAAACAACAGCGCCCGCGGAGTTGTCCCCCTTCTCCACGGGCGCTGTTCGTTTTAAAATTCTTGACAAACCCACCCCGGGAGGTGTATCATTGCTTCTATGACAAAAAAACGACTTTCGCCCAATCCGCCCGCGGGCGGCGCGCTCATCGCGCTGTGCTGGTTCGTCTACTTTGCCAGCTACCTGACGCGCCAGAACTACAACGCCGCCCTGGCCCCCATGCTGGAGGACCTGGGCGCCGCAAAGTCCGCGCTGAGCCTGGCCGGCACCGGCAGCTTCATCGCCTATGGCGTGGGCCAGCCTGTCAGCGGGCTGCTGCTGCGCCGCGTGGACGCCCGCAAAATGATCTTCCTGGGGCTGTGCGCCAGCGCGGGCTGCAACCTGCTGCTGGCGGGCTGCCCGTCCTGGTTCGAAGGGCTGCGCCTGCCGCCGGCGATGACCGCCGTGTGGTGCGCCAACGGCTTCGCCCAGGCGATGCTCTGGCCCGCGCTGGTGCAGTTCATGGCGCGGCAGCTGAGCCCTTCGGACTATCAACGCGCCTGCGTGCACGTGAACATCGCCGGGAGTTCTGGCACGGTGGCGGTGTACCTGCTGGTGCCGCTGTGCGTGGCCTTGAGCTCGTGGCGGTGGGCCTTTGTGATTTCCGCCGCAGCCGCGGTCGTGGCCGCGCTGGTGTGGCGGCGGCTGGCGCCAATTGATAATGGACAATTGACAATTGACAATGAAGAGACGAATAGTAAGCCGGTCCCCATGCGGAAACTGCTCACGGGCTTCGGGCTGGCGCCGTTACTGCTGGCCGTGGCGCTGCAGGGGATGCTGCGCGACGGCGTGACCGCCTGGATGCCCGTGCTGGTCACCGAGAGCTATCCCGCCTTCTCCAGCGCCAGGAGCGTGCTCACGGCCGCCGTGCTGCCGCTGTTCGCGGTGCTCAGCCTGCAGGTCACGGGGGGCATCGCGAAAAAAATCAACCACGAGCTGCGTAGCGCGGGGATCTTTTTTGCCGCGGGGGCGCTCTCCGCACTGGGGCTGGGCGTGTGCTTCACGCGCTGGCTGCCCATGGTCAACCTCAGGTTGCCCTTTAGCGTGGCCCTCATGGCGCTGCTGACCGGCTGTATGCACGGGGTGAACCTGGTGGCCGTCTGCCAGCTGCCGGCGCGCTTCGGGCGCTTCGGTGCTACAGGTACGGCGGCGGGGATCATCAACGCCTTCGTCTACGCGGGCAGCGCGCTTTCGATGCTGGGCACGGCGCTGCTGGCCGAGCGCTTCGGCTGGCAGGCGGCGGTGTGGGTCTGGCTGGGGATCGCCGCCGCGGGCACGGTGATCTTTGTATTTTTTACGAAAAGAGCGAGGGAGAGGCTGTATGAATAATTCCGCATTGAAATTCGACGCCGTGATCTTCGACAACGACGGCACCGTCCTGGACGCCGCGCCGGGCATCCTGGCCAGCGCCAACGCGGCCTTTGCCGAGCTCGGCTACCCGGCCATGGAGATGGCGCGGTTCATGCCCTTCCTCGGGCCGCCGCTGCAGGACAGCTTCACGCAGTTCGCGGGGATGAGCGCGCAGGAGGCCGAGCGGGCCATCGCCATCTATCGCCGGGAATACAACGCGGGCAATTGCTTTGTGCTGGAGGTCTACGACGGCATGGAGGCGCTGCTGCGCAAGCTGCGCGCCGCGGGGGTGAAGACCGCGATCGCCAGCTCCAAGCCGACGGTGTTTTTGGAGAAAATCTTGAGCGGCATCGGCCTGCGGGAGTTGTTCGACGCGGTGTGCGGCGTCGCCCTGAACCGCCTGCATGGCGGCAAGGACGACATCATCGCCGAGGCGGCAAGGCAGTGCGGCGTGCCGCTGGAGCGCTGCCTCATGGTGGGGGACAGGCGCTTCGACGTGGAGGGCGCGCACGCCCTGGGCATCCCCTGCGTTGGCGTGCTGTACGGCTACGGCTCGCGGGAGGAGCTGGAAGCGGCCGGAGTGGATTTTTTGGCGGAAACCTGTGAGGCGCTTGAGGGGATTTGCTTAAAAAACACATTGACATTCCCCCATAATGTGTTAAAATAGTATATGGCAAAAATTCAAAATTGAAATTTTGAATATCAAATAAGGAGGGACCATTTTGCTGGATCAAAAGACCCTGGCGTATATCAACATGTACGCCATCATGGGCACGCTGGAAAACCTGTGTGAGCTGGACCCGGAGGCCCGCGCGCTCCTGAAAAACAACAAGCCCATCTCCCTCGCGTTCGACGTGAAGGGCGGCCCGAAGGCCACGCTCACCTTCAGCAACGGGCGCGTGCGGCTGGAACCCGGCGTGGCCGGTAACGCGAGCATCAGGATCCCCGTGGGCTCATGCGCGAAGTTCAACGCCGTGGTGGACGGCAAGGCCACCCCCATCCCGGTGAAGGGCTTCCAGCACATCAAATTCCTGCTGGGGGACTTCGACGCCCTCACCAAGCGCCTGGAGAAGCACCTGCGCGCCAGTGAGGAGGACCTGGCGGACCCCATCTTTGCCGAGCGCAGCACCATCCTCATGCTCTATGTCATCTCCGTGGCCCTCAGCCAGATCGGCGACTATGACGAGATCGGCAAATTCAGCGCGTCCCATATCCCGGACGGCGACGTGCAGTTCTCCGTCAAGGGCGGCGTGGGCGCCACCATCCGCGTGAAGGACCACGTGCTCAGCACCATCAAGCAGCGCCCGGAGAGCCCCCGCGCCCTGATGGAGTTCGAGAGCCTGGAGCTCGCCCGCGCGCTGTTCGACGGCAAGGTGAACGCCGTGGCCTCCATCGGCGAGGGCGCCATCGCCATGGGCGGCATGATCAACATGATCGACAACCTCAACCGCATATTGGACCGCGTCGCGCTGTATCTGGCGTAACATTTTTAGAAGAGAAGGAGGAGTAACCATGGAGATTTATAAGCACGAAAAGAGCCGGGCGTGGTTCGACCGCGCGACGAAAGTCATCCCCTCCGGCGTCTACGGGCATCTGGGCCCGGCGGAGGGCAACTTCATCCCCGTCACCCAATGGCCCCTGCTGGGCGACAAGGCCCAGGGCGCCTACTTCTGGGACGTGGACGGCAACAAATACATCGACTACATGTGCGCCTACGGCCCGAACGTCCTGGGCTACAACGACCCAGACGTGGACAAGGCGGCCCTGGCCCAGGCGAAGATCGGCAACTGCACCACCTCGCCCTCCTACAAGATGGTGGAGCTGGCCGAACTGATGGTGGACACCGTCAAGAGCGCCGACTGGGCATTCTTCGCCAAAAACGGCGGCGACGTCACCACGGCGGCCATCATGTGCGCCCGCGCGCATACGCACAAGAAGAAGATCGTCTTCGTCAGCGGCTTCTACCACGGCGTGGCCCCCTGGACCCAGAAGGTCGACTACCCCGGCGTGCTGCCCGAGGACGTGGCAAACAACCTCTACATCCCCTGGAACGACACGGCGGCCCTGGAGCGGGTCATCGCCGAGAACGACGACATCGCGGCCTTCATCTCCACGCCCTATATGCACGGCAACTACCTCGACAACGTGCTGCCCGCCGAGGGCTACTGGCAGAAGGTGCGGGAGCTCTGCACCGCCAATGGCATCGTGCTGATCGTGGACGACGTGCGCTGCGGCTTCCGGCTCTCGCTGGCGGGCTCCGACGCGCATTACGGCTTTGAGGCGGACCTGATCTGCTTCTGCAAGGCCATCGCCAACGGCTGGAACGTCAGCTGCCTGTGCGGCAAGGAGGAGTTCAAGGGCGCCATGAGCGCACTGAGCTACACCGGCTCCTACTGGATGAGCGCCATCCCCTTCGCCGCGGGCATCGCCAACATCAACAAGATGCGCAAGCTCAACCTGCCCGCCATCCTGCTGGAGAAGGCGCTGAAGGTCACGGGCGGGCTGAAGGCCGCCGCGGCCAACAACGGCTTCGACCTGGTGGTCTCCGGAGAGCCCGCGCTGTTCTATCTGCGCGTGGCCAACGACGACAGCCTCTTCCTGCACCAGGAGTGGGTGGCCGAGATGGTCTCCCGGGGAATCTTCATCACCGGGCACCACAACCACTTCCTGTGCTACGCGCTGAGCGACGAGGACATCAACCTCACCATGGAGGTGGCGGACGAGGCGTTCAAGGCCGTGGCGAAGCGGCACCCGGAGATATTCTGAGTTTGTTTTGTCAGCGGGCGGCAGGAATGCCGCCCCTGTGAGACTGCGAAAGGAGTCCATCATGGGTGCTTCTGTACTGCTGATTTTTGTTCCGTTGTATTATCTTTCTGAAATTCTAGGCGTGGATCTATCCCCTTTTATTGTAAACAACCTGGAATGGTTCGGTAAACTGATTAAGCCACTTCTCGATTTTCTTGTGTTAATTGGGATTGCCCGCTATGGCTAAAAAGCCCGCAGGGATATCGCTACGTGATGCTCCCTCAGTCGCCCGAGGCGACAGTTCCCTCACGAGGGAGCCAGGGGGATTGTGCAAAAGCGACTGCGCGAATCACAAACCTGTTTTCGCCTAATCCCCAAGGCTCCTTCCCGTGGAAGGAGCTGTCAGCCTCGGGCTGACTGAGGAAGGTATCGCGGAGCGACAAATAGCGTTGAAGGGAAGGCTTTGTATGAAAAAACTCCTCTCCATCCTCCTGTGCGCCGCGATTCTGGTTTTCCCCCTTGCCCTCTCCGCCTCGGCTGCCGACGGCGACTTCGCCCCCGGCGCAAAGCCCTGGTGGATCCAGCCCTGGTGGCTGAAAATCCAGTACGCCGCGAAGTCCTGGATGCAGATGGGCTTCAAAGAGGACAGCATGCTCATCCTGCACGAGGGCAAGCTGGTGTATGAGCAATACACCCAGGGCCAGGGCCTGGACGTGCCCCACATGGCCATGTCCGTGACGAAGTCCGTGCTCTCGGCCTTGGTGGGCATCGCCGTGAAGGACGGCTTGATCGATGTGCAGGACAAGGTGTACGAGTATTACATTGACGATGTGAAAGGCGGCCTGCTGAGCTTCCCCGGGCAGGAAAGCAAGCTGAACATGACTGTGGAGCACCTGCTGACCATGCGCTCCGGGCTGCCGGATACCCAGGACTGCTACCGGGCGGCGGACGCGGGGCTGGCGGCCTTCGAGACCCCGCAGGCGCGTGCCCCGGGCGGGATGTTCGTGTACAACACCGGCGCGGGGCCGCAGTGCCTGGTGGGCATCGTGGAGCGCGCCACCGGGAAAAACCTGCTGGAATTCGCGCAGGAGAGGCTCTTCGGGCCGCTGGGCATCACCTCCGTCACGTGGGAGGCCACGGATTGCGGCAGCAACAAGGGCGGCTTGGGGATCTCCATGACCTCCCGCGACATGCTGCGCTTCGGCCAGCTCTATCTGAACGACGGCGTGTGGAACGGGCAGCGCATCCTGCCTGAGGGCTGGGCGGCGCAGTCACAGCCCGGCTTCAACACGATCCTGAGCTACGGTTACCTCTTCTGGGGCAACGGCTGGGGGCCGCTCATGGGCGGCTCCTTTGAAGCCAGGGGCTACTATGGGCAATTCATCACCGTCTACCCCGGCAAAAACGTCGTCGTGGTGCGGACGGGCTCTTAAATTTGAAAGGAGAATCATCATGTCATTTCAACCCCAATTTTACCGCTGCGCCCACTGCGGGCAGGTCGTCTCTGTGCTGAAACCCGGCGCGCCGCTGGTCTGCTGCGGGCAGGCCATGCAGCGCCTGGCCCCCAACACCACGGACGCCGCCCAGGAGAAGCACGTCCCGGTCGCGACGCTTGACGGCTGCTGCCTCACCGTGAGGGTGGGCAGCGTTTCGCATCCCATGCTGGCCGAGCACTCCATCGAATGGATCTACCTCCACCAGGCCAACGGCGGCCAGAGGCGCATCCTGGTCCCCGGCGCGGCGCCCGAGGCGTCCTTCTGCGTGGAGGAGGGCGAGGCCCTGGAGGTCTACGCCTACTGCAACCTGCATGGGCTGTGGATGGCGGCTATCTAGGAAAGGAGAATTCCCATGAAAGCAACCAAACGCATCCTCGCCTTCGCCATGGCCCTTGCGCTGGGGTTGGCGCTGCTTGCGCCGACAGTATCGGCGGCGGACGACCCCAATGCGCCGGTGATCACAAAGCAACCCAGCGGGCCCGAGGAGATCCTCACGGGCCGCACCCTGACGCTGGAGGTACAGGCGCAAGCGCCCGCAGCCGCCCCGGGCACAATCAGCGTCGCCTGGTTCGTTGTGGATGAGGATGGCAATCTCCGGGCGGCGCCCATCGCCACGGGCGCGAGGGTGTCAATCCCCACCTCGAGCCTGGGCCATTATCTCTATGGCGATGACACGCCCGCCGAAGACGATATCTTCATCCCCGGCGGTATCTTCAAATTCTATGCCGTCGTGACCAATACGTATACCGACGGCGGAGGGACACAGCAGACGGCCACGATTACAAGCGACACGGTCAGGGTCAACATCATCAACCGCCCTGTCGACTACATTGCGCTGTATTGGAACGCCACCTGGCACTATGGCTTTTTGCGCGGTCTCTCGCTGATTCCGGTCAACATGCTGCTTGCGACCACCTTGATATTCGGAACCTTCCCGGACTATCTGTATACGCTCATAGTTTCGTGGTTCTATTGAAAGGAGACGCCCCCATGAAAGCAGCCAAACGCGTCCTTGCCTTCGCTATGGCCCTCCTGCTGGGGTTGGCGTTGCTGGTGCCCGCTGTTGCGGTGGATGACCCTGTGGTTACTGCATCCCCGTTTGACAGACTGTTGGAATTGCTGGGCCCTGAATGGAGTGAAGTGATAATATCGGAATTGCAGGGCTTTAAGGAAGCATGGGCGAATTTGACGAACCTTGAGGGATTAACTTTCAGGGGAGCTATAGAGAGCGTCTTGCTTGTCTCAGGTCTAGCTATCTTTTTCATCGGAGCTGGAATTGCCTGTATTCCCGTCGTGCTGTTCATTACGGGCCCCGCGTTGCTTGTCGAATGGCTTTTCAGTTAATTCCATTTCATGTTGGTGCGCCGAATGTTATTCGGCGCCTATAAGAAGCCTCCCCGGGGCCAGAATGATATTCTGGCGCTGACCAGTGCAAGTTCGCTGCAGCTCAAATAGAACGCGTGCGAATATCATTCGCACCCCGCGCAACGCTCTTATAGTCGGTGAATATTATTCACCGTATGCCAAAAAACAAACGCACAGAAAGGAGCTTCCCCATGAAAACCACCAAACGCATCCTTGCAGTCGCCATGGCCCTTGTGCTGGGATTGGCGCTGTTCGCGCCTGTGGCAATGGCGAATGATGGAGATGATCTCGATGCGCCGGTGATCGAAGAACAACAGAAAGAGCCTACACTGCTGGAACGCCTATGGGCGCAGTTTGAGCCGGTTACAGGCGAAATGTCATTACAGGAGTTTTTTGGACAATTTGAGTGGTGGCAAATCGTTATGGCAGTTCCGGTGATTCTGTTTTTGCTGCCTGGCATGGCCATCTTCGGCCTTGGCTGGGTCGGTCCGCTTCTCCCGCTGCTCGCCGCTCTTGGGATTGCGTCTTGGCTTGGAGACCTTTTTGGATTTAGTATTTAGCATAGGCTCCTTAGTGCTCCGCACCGCCCCCTCGATGCTCCGCATCGGCCCCCCAAGGGGGGCATCCTGACGGTCGTCGAAGGTGTTGTGCGATAGGAGCAAAGCTTGCGGCTTTGTCAAGATGCCCCCCTTGGGGGGCCGATGCGGAGCATCGAGGGGGCGGTGCGGAGCACTAAGAAATCACTACAAGAACCCAAACACACTGCACATAAAATCCACCCAAGAAAGGACACAACTATGGCACTGACCAAACAGGAATGGGTTGCGCTGGAAAACAAGGCCGCCGAGATGCGCAACCTGTGCCTGGACACCACCCACTGGGCGGGGTCCGGGCACATCGGCGGGGGGCTGAGCTGCCTGGATATGCTCACCATCCTCTACTACAAGTACATGAACCTCAGCGACGACCCGGGCTGGGCGGACCGCGACCGGCTGATCCTCAGCAAGGGGCACGCGGGCATCGCCTGGGCGCCCATCCTCTGCGACAAGGGCTGGAACGACTTTGAGCAGCTGAAGACCTTCAACCTCACGGGCTCCAAGATGGGCATGCACCTGGATTCCAACAAGGTCGCGGGCGTGGACGCCAGCACGGGGTCGCTGGGCCACGGGCTGCCCATCGCCGTGGGCACGGCCCTGGCGGCCCGCGTGCAGAAGAAGGACTACTGGACCTACTGCATCCTGGGCGACGGCGAATGCGACGAGGGCGAGGTCTGGGAGGGCGCGATGAGCGCGGCCAACTTCGGCGTGACGAACCTCATCACCTTCGTCGACCGCAACGGCTGCATGATCGACGGCCCCACCGAGGAGGTCATGAAGCTCGAGCCCTTCGCGGACAAGTGGGCGGGCTTCGGCTTCATCGTCAAGGAGGTGGACGGCCAGAACCTCGACGAGCTGGACGACGCCATCGCCTTCGCCAAGGCCAACGAGACCAATCAGCCCGTGGTGATCATCGCCAAGACGAAGAAGGGCGCGGGCATCAAGGCCATCGAGGGCAACTACCTGTGGCACTACGGCGCGATGGACGAGGCGTCCTACGAGGCGGGCAAGGCGAGCCTCGCGGAGTATCACCAGGCGCGTGTGGCGCGCGCGGAAAAGGAGGGCAAATAACATGGGAGCGGGATTGACTTACACAGCGGTTGACTCCACCAAGCTGGCGACCGCGGAATACTACGGCAAGGCCATGGTGGAGCTCGGCGAGGCGCACCCGGAGATCGTGGCGCTCACCGCGGACCTCGGCAAATCCACCAAGATCGGCATGTTCGGCGAAAAGTTTCCCGATCGCTTCTTCAACGTGGGCATCGCCGAGCAGGGGATGTTCAGCATGGCGGCGGGCTTCGCCAAGGCGGGCTGCGTGCCCTTCGTGAGCACCTTTAGCGTGTTCGCGGCGCTGCGCGCGGCCGACCAGGTCCACGCGGACATCTGCTACCAGAACATCAACGCGAAGATCATCGCCACCCACGGCGGCACGAGCTTCGGCCAGGCGGGCAGCACGCATCACGCCATCGTCGACTTCGCCGTGGAGCGCGCCTTCCCCAACATGACCCTCATCTGCCCGGCGGACGGCATGGAGACCGTCAACGCCGTGCGCGCGGCCTACGAGACCCCCGGCCCGTTCTACATCCGCATCAACCGCGGCTTTGACCGCGTGGTGTACGACAGCACGGACTACGGCTTTGAACTGGGCAAGGCGCAGGTGATGCGCGAGGGCACGGACATCACGGTGATCGCCGTGGGCAGCTGCGTCTTCCAGGCGATGCAGGCGGCGGACTTCCTGAAGAATTCCGACGGCCTGAGTGTGCGCGTGCTGAATATGCACACACTAAAGCCGCTCGACGTCGAGGCCGTGCAGAAGGCCATCGCCGACACCCGCCGTATCGTCACCGTGGAGGACCACAGCGTGATCGGGGGCCTGGGCAGCGCTGTGGCCGAGGTCATTGCCGACACCGGCAAGGGCTGCGCCTTCAAGCGCCTGGGCTGGCAGGACAGCTTCAGCACCATCGGCCTGCACGAGGACCTGATGAGCCTGGCGGAGATCGACTCCAACGGCATCATCGCCAACGTGCGCGCGGTGATGAAGAAAGACTTCGAGCTGGACGACGACTGGAAGGACGAGGTATAGCCAATGCAAAAATTGGTGTACGTCAGCAACAGCCGGGATTACACCGAGCAGGGCAATATCAATGACAACAAGTATTTCATACATGTCAATGGATTGTTGGATCAAGGGTGGAAGGTTTCTCATATGACACCCAACGCGATCGAGATTCTCAACAACCAAAAACCTGAACAGAATGAAACGTTTGCTGTTGTTGTGTTGCTTGAAAAGCCCGACGAGCAAGAATGAAAAGCGATGATTGGCGCACAGGTAGGGGCGGCGTGCCAGCCGCCCGTGAAAAAAACAACGGTTATTTGTGAATTGCAGGCGGCTGGCACGCTGCCCCTACAGGCTCTGCTAATCCACAACCAAGAACGTTGCAAGGCCACTTGTCGCTCCGCCCGCAGGCGGTGAAGGCATCGCGGAGCGACGCGTCCTCGTGCGAGACTACAATCGAATCCCATAACATCGGAGGTAATTTCTATGATCGACCAAGATACCCTGTTCGCATACAAAATATTCCTCAACGCGGCCCTGCCGCTGGTGAAGGTCATCGCCAGCGACATCCCCGCCCTGGCCAAGAAGTTCGAGAAGGCGCACTGCATCTTCCAGGTCAGCGCGCTCGACCCCGACGCCCCTTCGGGCAAGGTCGCCACGCACTTCACCGTCAACAACGGCGAGTGGAAGGTCTGCGCCGACTGCGTGGCCAGCAACGCCATGGTGGAGCTGCAGTTCAAGAGCATCGACGCGTTCGTGGCCTTCTTCAAGGGCAAGATGAGCCCCGCCACGCTGCCTGCGATGAAGGGCGCGGTGAAGAACATGGGCATGTTCCTGGCCTTCATGCAGGTGCTGCTGAAGATGAGCGCCCTGCTGGGCGCCACCGCCCCGCCCGCCGACGAGGCCACCAAGGTCCTGCTGGTCAAGTGCTTCTTCTACCTGCTGTCCAGCGGCATCAGCTGCCTGAACAAGAACGGCCACGAGGCCATCCACGGCTGGGCGGCCGCGAGCCCCGACCGCGTGTACTCCTGGGCCGTGAACGATCACCCCGAGGTGGCGGCCTACATCCGCGTCAAGGCGGGCAAGAGCCGCGCGGGCAGGGGCGAGTACAAGCGCGCCATGCCCTTCTTCACCCTGCGCTTCGACTGCCTGGACAGCGCCCTGGGCATCCTGCTGGACACCGACGACATGATGGAGGCCACCAAGGCCGGGCGGCTGATCATGGACGGCGCCCCGGAATTCGGCGCGCAGCTGGGCGAGTACATGCTCATGGTCGCGGCATACGCGAAGTAGGGCGGCTAAGCGGAAAGAGGTACCCTATGGGCAATTCCACCTTCATCATCTTTATTTCAATTTTTGTTGTCTTTGTTGCGCTCTATGTGCAGAGACAAAGCACAATATTGAGACAGATTGCGCGTGTGCAAAGACGACGGAAAGGAGTGAAGCCAATGAGCGAATCATTGCGCTATTTTGTCGGAAAAGAATGCGTAATTACGGTGGCCGGCGCCAACATCCAACGCCTTACCGGTGTTGTCACCGCGGTGGAGGGCAATTGGATGACAATGCAGGACAAGGGGAATACTGCACTTATGCTAAACGCGGATTTCATTGTTTACATAGGGGAGAAAAAAGCGAAAAAACGGTAAAAGGGTCACAGACGTAGCAGATCAAAATCAGCCCGACGGGAGATCGTCGGGCTGATTTTTGCGCCTGCCAACCATTCCCTTCGGCTCTGCCCACGTTCCCGGGCAAATTAGCAAAGAAGGGGGTGCCGTTTTGAAAGAGGAAATTATCCGCAAAAGGGTACGCATCAAGGCGACCCTGTGCGCGTGCCTGCTTGCGCTGAGCCTGTGCGCCGGTATCTTTTCAGCCATGATAAATATTTCCGTAGCCGCAGAAAGCACCACAATCCGCGCCGGGGCAGCTGTTATAATTTAAAACACGATAACAGACAAGCGCAGGAGCATGAAACGCCATGTCCTATGTCAACCCGTGGGTGCCACCCGTGCTGGAGGGCAACCCGTGGCCCCTGCCGCCGCTGCCGGAGGGCTACGACCCGCCACTCTGGCCGCCCCGGCTGCCAAAATTCCGGTTGCCGAAAATACGGCTGCCAAAGCCCAAACGGCTTCGTAAGAAGCCGTTGATTACCCTGCGGCAGGCCAACGCCCTGCTGAACCTCGCCCTGGCCTGCTGCGTGATATTCCTCACGCTGGTGTTCCCCGTGCTGCTCTACCGGAGCCTCACGGGCTCCAGCGCGGTGCTGGGCTGGCGCTTCGTGGTCGTCACCGGCGACTCCATGGAGCCAACGATCCGCGACGGCGCGCTGCTGCTGGCAAAGGAGACCCCCTTCAGCCGGCTGGCGGAGGGGGATGTCATCGTCTATGAGGCCGGCGGCAGACTGAACACCCACCGCATCATCGCCCTCGAGTACGGCGCGGCCCTCACCAAGGGCGACGCCGCCCTGCTGCCCGACGCCCTGCCCGTCACGCCCGAGATGTACCGCTGCCGGGTGCGCAAGGTGTACAACGGGTTCGCGTGGATTACCAAGGCGCTTACAGAGTGAGCGCCTTAGGCGCATTACGGAGTGAGCGCCTTAGGCGCATTACGGAATGAGCAGCCTCGCCACCGCCAGTTCCTCACTCTGTATCCTGCCTAGGCCCAAAAACACATTGTTGCCATATACCCGATGGAGTGCGCCCTCCGTCGGGATTTTTATTTGCAGCCTTGCCAAATCGAGCGCCCCGCCGTTGCGGAACCGCACCGTCTGCGCCGGGGTGACCTCCACAGCCGGGTAGGCCGCCAGGGCTTCATCGATGGGCACGAACCCGCTCGTGTCTCCCTGTTCGAGCTGCTCCAGCGTGACACAGCGCTCAATCCCATACCCATTGGCCTTCACGCGCCGCAGGGAGCTCATGCACGCCCCGCAGCCCAGTGCCCGGCCCAGGTCGTCGATCAGGCTTCTGATGTACGTGCCCGCGCTGCATTCCACATAGATGTTCTCGTCATCAACCAGTTCCAGCCTGTAAATCTCCACCGCGCGGGCCTCGCGCTCCACCTCGATACCCCGCCGCGCCAGCGCGTAGAGCCGCTCGCCCCCCTGCGACTTCGCGGAGTACATCGGCGGCACCTGCAGGATCTTCCCCCGGAACTGCCCCAGCGCCGCCTCGATCTCGCTTCGCGTGACATTGACCTGTCGCTCCTCCAGAACTGTGCCGGTGATATCGAGGGTATCAGTCACGATTCCCAGCCGCAGCCCCGCAACATACGCCTTGTCGTGGCTGGGCAAAAATTCAGCAAATCTCGTTGCCCCACCCAGCAAAATCGGCAGCACCCCGGTGGCCATGGGGTCCAGGGTGCCGGTGTGGCCGGCTTTTTTTATGCCCAAAACGCGCCGGGCGCGGGCCACAGCGGAGAAGGAAGTCAGGCCTTCGGGCTTGTCGAGGAGGAGGAGGGAGGTCATTCGTCACCTCCCGTCGTGGTTCCCTGATGGTACACTGCCTGCCAAAGGCCTCCGTTTTGCTGCCACAGGGTAGCGCGGCGGGACTTGCGCCCGGTCCAATCGGAGAGAGTGTATGTTGTAAGGCAAACCTCAGCCGAAAGGCTGCGTACAGAAAAGCCGGAAAGCGCCCAATCTTCCGCCGGGTGATTGATGGTACGGCTCAACAGGGCTACTATCGCATCAGTGCGGGTATATATCCGCCCGGATGCGCCAACCTCGCGGAAATCCTTCGCCAGCAAACCTTCGATTGCGTCGTGGGACGTGCCCGGCGCAGGGCAAATCAGCATCCGTTCGCGGTTTTCCAAAGCCTTGTTGCGTGCGCTGTCTGGCATATGCATACCCCTTACAAATTCTCCTGCTTCGGCTTAATCCCCGAGGCTCCTTCCCGTGGAAGGAGCTGTCGCCTCGGGCGACTGAGGATAGCATCGCGGAGCGACGTCATCCCTCCAGCTCCTCCTCAACGCACCTCACCACCATCGCGATGGTCTCCTCCAGCGGCAGGTCGCTCGCCGCCCCGGCCGCCCGCAGGTGCCCTCCGCCGCCCATGCGCGCGCACACCGCCGCGGCGTCCACGGGCTCGTGGCTGCGCATGGAGATCTTGAAGCTGCCGTCCTCCTTTTCGCGGATGGCCACGCCCACCAGCACGCCCTCGATCTGCCTGGTGCGCGCAACAAGCTTGATATACTCCTCCTCGTTGCTGCCGCTTTGCCGGAACATCTCCTGCGTCACGGCCACGAGGGCCACCCGCCCGCCGCAGTAGTACCGCAGGCCGTCGAAGGCCATGCGCTCCAGGGCCAGGTAGGTCTTTGTCTCGGTCTCGAAGAACGCGCGGTCCAGGGGCTCGGTGTCCACGCCGAGGTCCATGCAGCGCGCGGCCCACAGGTGGCTGCGGGCGGTGGTGTTGGCGTAGCGGAAGCAGCCGGTGTCCGTGCTGATCCCGGCGTAGATGCACGCGGCGATGTGCGCGGTCATCGTGATTCCCATGGCGTCAAGGAGGCTGCCGATAATTTCAGAGCAGGCGCAGGCTTCGGCGTCAATCAGATTTTCAATAGCATAGAGGCCGTTGGTGCCGTGGTGGTCGATGTTCAGGCCGATCCTGCCGCCATAGGCCGCCGCAAGGGACCTGCCCAGCAGGCTCTCCTCCGCCACGTCCACGCTGACGACCAGGGCATCCCCGCGTTCGGCCTCCTCCAGGCCCTCGGCCATATAGGCGAACATGGCGGGGCTGGGGTCCTCACAGAGCATGCGCACGTCCTTCCCCAGGGCGCGCAGGGCGTGCGCCAGCGCGTAGGCGCTGCCCAGGGTGTCGCCGTCTGGGTGGCTGTGGGCCAAAATGCGCACGGCAGGAGCTTCCAGCAGGCGCGCCGCGGCCGTTTGCAGGTCAATTCGCTTCATAAATGGTCCTTTCACAAAACGCCCGGTTGTCGTTCATCCAGCCGCCCAGATAGTCCGACAAATAGGCGGTCAGGCCGCCCAGCGCAAAATGGGCGTCCAATATCTCGTTTAGGTAGAAGAAATACATGTGGTAGCAGTAATACGCCAGCCTTTCCGGCCGCAGCGTATAGCCGATGCCGTTTTGCCGCAGCGCATCGTGGAACGCCCGCATGGCCCAGGGCCGGTGCATGCAGAACCAGGCGTCACGCTCCGGCGGGGCGAGCCGGGGGTCGTCCCAGTCTATGATATGATATCGATCTTCGCATGCGAGCACATTGCCGCCGGCGTCCCCATGGGTGATGACAAAGCCGGTCCGGTCGTTCCGGCACGATTCCGAAAAACGCCGCAGTTGCTGCGCGCAGGCGTCAATCTCCTCCCGCTTGCCCTCCAGCAGGGCAAGGATGTCCCTGTCCTCCACCCGCGCCCGCCGCGGGTAAAACGCGTCCGCCGCCCCTGCGCCAAAATCCTCGCGGGAGATGGCCAAGCCCGCCGGGTCCACGGCATAGACCCGCGCCAGCATTTGATATTCATGCGGCTTGGTGCCGTCGTCCTCGCGGTTCTCGCCGTCGATCCAATCGAACAGGCCCAACACGCCGCCCTCGAATTCGCAGTACAGCCCTCCGTCCCTCGTCTTCACAATCCTGCTGATGAAGTCGATCCCGTGACCGCACAGGTGCTCGATCATGGGGAAGCTGCGTTCGTAGACGGCCCGGTGCGGCGAGCAGTCCAGCTTGGCGAAGAAGCGCCCCTGCGGGGATTCCACCCGCCAGGTTTCGCCGTAAAAGCCCCGCTTGGCGGGCGCAATCGCGGTTGGTGTGAGCGGATACTGTTCGCCTAGGAAGCCAAGCAGCCGCCGGTTGAAAGCCTCGTCGCGCGCCACGGCGCTATACATCGTCGTCCCCCGGCGCAATCTCCAGGCTCTCGAGCGTGCGCAAAATCGCCGTGCCCTCCTCGATGGAGTTGTCCGCGATGAAGCGCAGTTCCGGTGCCTTGCGCATGCGCAAACGTCTGGTTAATTCCCCGCGCACAAAACCGCCCGCGCTCTTCAGGCCCTTCACCGCCTCGCGCGCGGCCTCGATGCCCTCCATGGCGGAGATATAGATTTTCGCGCTGCTCCCGTCGCCGCTGAGGTGTACGCGCACCACGGTGAGCAGCTTGCCCTGCACGCGCGGGTCCTTGAGCTCCCGCAGCAGGGCGGTCATCTCGCGCTTCATGTCCTCCGCGGCGCGGTTGATATGGTAACTTGGCATGGGTTCTCCTTTGTTGGTCCCTTACTCCCTATACTCCTCCATGAAGTATACCTCGAAGATGTCCCCCTCCTTGAGGTCCATGAACTTCTCCAGGGTGATCCCGCACTCGTAGCCCTTCACGACCTCCTTGACGTCGTCCTTGAAGCGGCGCAGGGAGGCGATCTCGTCGTCGGCCACGATGATGCCGCCGCGCACCACGCGCAGCTTGGCCCCGCGGGTGACCTTGCCCTCAAGGATATAGCTGCCGGCCACGGTGCCCACCGAGGAGATCTTCATCACCTGGCGCACCTCCACGCGGCCCAGGCCGACTTCGCGGTACTTGGGCGCGAGCATACCCTTCACGGCCTGCTGCACGTCCTCGATCATGTCATAGATGATGCGGTACATCCGCAGCTGCACGCCGTCGCGCTCGGCGTTCTGCGCGGCGATGGGGTCGCTGCTCACGTTGAAGGCCACGATCAGCGCCCCGCTGGCCCCGGCCAGCATCACGTCGGATTCGCTCACCGCGCCCACGCCCGTGTGGATGACCTTGACGCGCACCTCTTCGTTGCCGAGCTTCAGCAGGTTCTGCTTCACCGCCTCGGCGGAGCCCTGCACGTCGGCCTTGACGATAATGTTCAGGTCCTTCAGCTCGCCCTCCTTCAGGGAGTCGAAGAGGGTCTCCAGGGTCACCTGCGCGTTCTGGTTGAAGATCTCCTCCTTGGCGTCGTACTTGCGCCGCTCCACCAGCTCACGCGCCAGGCGCTCGTCGGATACGGCGTCGAAGCTTTCGCCCGCCGCCGGGGCCTCCGCCAGGCCCATGATCTCCACGGGCACGCTGGGCCCGGCCTCGGTGAGCACGTTGCCCTTGTAGTCGGTCATCACGCGCACGCGGCCCACGGCCTCGCCCGCGACGATCACGTCCCCGGATTTTAGCGTGCCGTTTTGGATCAGGAGCGTCGCGATCGGGCCTCTGCTCTTGTCCAGCCTGGCCTCTATGACCACGCCCTTTGCCGCGCGGTTGGGGTTGGCGCGCAGCTCCTTCATCTCCGCCACCAGCAGCAGGGACTCCAATAGTGTGTCCAGGTTCTCACGCGTTTTGGCCGAGACCGGCACGCAGATGGTCTCGCCGCCCCACGCCTCGGGCACCAGCTCGTACTCCGTCAGCTGCTGCATGATGCGGTCTGGGTTCGCGCCGGGCTTGTCGATCTTGTTGATGGCGACCACGATCGTCACCTCCGCCGCCTTGGCGTGGCTGATGGCCTCCACCGTCTGCGGCATGATGCCGTCGTCGGCGGCCACCACCAGGATGGCGATGTCGGTGGCCTTCGCCCCCCGCGCGCGCATGGCCGTGAAGGCCGCGTGGCCGGGGGTGTCCAGGAAGGTGACGTTCCTGCCGCCCACCTCCACCTGGTAGGCGCCGATGTGCTGGGTGATGCCGCCGGCCTCGCTTTCGGCCACGGCGGTGCTGCGCACGGCGTCGAGCAGGGAGGTCTTGCCGTGGTCCACGTGGCCCATGACCACCACCACCGGGTCGCGGGGGAGCAGGTCCTCGTCCTTGTCCTGGCTGGCGTCGATGATCCTCTCCTCGATGGTGACGATGACTTCACGTTCCACGCGCGCGCCGAGCTCCTCGGCCACCAGTACCGCCGTCTCGTAGTCGATCGTGTCGCTGAAGGTGGCCATCATGCCGAAGGACACGAACAGCTTCTTCACCACCTCGGCGGCGGTGCGCTTCAGGCGCATGGCCAGCTCGCTGACCTGTATCTCGTCGCCCACCTTGATCACCAGCTGCGGCTTCTTCGCGCGCTCGGCGGCGATGCGCTGCAGGCGCTGGGCCTCGGTCTCGTGCTTGGCCGAGCGCATGCCCTGCCTGCGGTACTGCCTGCTCTTCTGGGTGATCTTCTGCTTGTTGGACTGCGTGTCGCCGCCCCGGCGGCCGCCCTGCTGCGGGCCCTGCTGCCCGGGGGTGATCTGCTCGTAGCGCTCGTTGTATTTCTCCAGGTCCACGCCGCCCCCGCGGGTGTCCACCGTGCGGGCCTCGCCCTTGGTGCGCGCCTGCGCCGGGCCCTCCTTCTTGGGCTTGGGGGGCTTGGGCGGCGCGGCGGGCGCGTCGCCCACCTTGTGCAGCTTGGCCGCCTGGGCCAGGTCCTCGATGGCCTGGCGCTCCACGCGGCTGGGCGGTTTTTTGGCGCCGGTTCCCGGGCGCGCAGGCATCTCCGCACGCGGCTTGGCGGGCGGCTTGGCCCCCGGCTTGGCGGGCGCAGGCGGCGCTTTCGCCGCCGGTTTGGCGGGGGCCTTGTCGGCCTTGGCATCGGGCGCTGGCTCCTCCTTCTTCTTGCGCTGTTCGGCCAGCTTGAAGAAGCCCTCGAAGCTCTCCACCCCGCGCTGGACGCTGTAATGCTCGAATATGATGTCCAGCTCCGCCTCCGAAAGCACGGAATTGAGGTTCTTTGCCCCCTCGAAGTACCGGGAGAGCAGCTCCGTGATTTCCTTGTTGGGCACCCCCAACTCGGCGGCGATGTCCTTGAGTCTGATTTTGTCCAGCATGCGATCGTTCCTTTCAGGATAAGAGAGCTATCATTTTATTCGCGAAGCCTTTGTCGTTGACTGTCACGACGGCGGCCTTGTATTGGGTTGCCTGTTTGATGTCCAGGGACGTCGCCTGGAGTTTGAACAGCGGCGCGTTCGCCTCGCTGGCAAGATATTCGAATTCCTCCGCCAGCCGGGGCGAGGCGTCGCTGCACACCAGGCAGAGCCTGGCTTTTTTTTCGCGCAGTGATTTTTTCGCGGCGTCGTGGCCGAAGGAGCAAAGGCTGGCGGCGCGCGCCAGGCCGAGGAGGGACAACACCTTGTCTGTCATGACAACTCCTTTTCCAGCCCCTCGTAGACCTCTGGCAGCACCTGGCACTTGAACGCCCGCTCCAAGCTTTTGCGCTTCCTGAGCTTCTTCAGGCATTCCGGGTCCGGGCAGAGATACGCGCCGCGCCCGTTGGCCTTGCCGGTTTTGTCCAGGGAGATCACCCCCTCGGGGCTGCGTACCACGCGGATGAGCTCGCGCTTGGGCCTCATCTCGTTGCAGCCGAGGCATTTGCGCAACGGAACTTTACGTTCCGTGGGTCCTTCGCGCTCAGTCGTCTTCATAGTCAATCACAATCATCTGCGGCGCGGAGGCCTGCGTATCGGACTTGATGTCGATCTTCCAGGTGGTGAGCTTGGCGGCCAGGCGGGCGTTCTGGCCCTTGTTGCCGATGGCGAGGGAGAGCTTGTTCTCTGGCACGGTGATGTGGCAGATGTGCTCGTCATTATCGACCACGCGCACACCCAGCACCTCCGCCGGGGCCAGGGCCGCCGCCACAAATTCGGCTACATCCTCGCTGTACTTGATCACGTCGATCTTCTCGCCGCCCAGCAGGTCCACGATGCGCTCGATGCGGCTGCCCCTGGAGCCGATGCACGCGCCCACGGGGTCAACGTCCGGGTCCTTGCACCACACGGCCACCTTGCTGCGCGAGCCCGCCTCGCGCGAGACCGCCTTGACCTCCACCAGGCCGTCCTTGACCTCCGGGACCTCGAGCTCGAATAGGCGTTTGACCAGCCCCGGGTGCACGCGCGAGAGCGTGGCGTGGGGGTAGCGCCGGTCCAGGCCGCGGATGTCCGCCACGTAGACCTTGATCAGGTCGCCGGGCGCGAAGGATTCGCCGGGAACCTGCTCGGCCACGGGCAGCACCTCCGTCACCCTGCCGATCTCCACGATGAGATCCCCGTTGGGCTCGACCTTCTGCACCTTGACGGTCACGATCTCCTGCTCGCGGGACTGGAACTCCTCGCGCATCTTGCCGTGCTCGGCCTCGCGGATGCCCTGGCGCAGCACGTGCTTGCCCTTCTCCGCCGCGATGCGGCTGACCTCCTTGGTGTCCAGCTCGATCTCGATGATATCCCCGGGCTGCGCGCCCGGCTTTAAGCGCTCTGCCTCTTCAGGCAGCATATCCGTGTCAGGATCGATGATCTCGTTGACGACCTGCTTTCGCACATAGACCTTCATCTCTTTTGTGTCGGGCAGGATCTCGCAAAAGACCACGTCCTTGTTGTTGTAGTCGCCGCGCACGGCGGTGACGATGGCCCGCTGGATGCCGTCATACAGCGCGTCGAGCTGGATGCCTTTCTCCTTTGCCAGCAGGCGCAGGGCCTCAAAGAATTCCGGGTTAATCATGTCGGGGATCAGTCCTTTCGGTATTTTCTTATCTGTAGGGGTGGCCAGCAGGCCCCCCGGGAATCATCGAAATTGGGCGTGTCGCGGAGCGACGTCCTATTCGTCCTCTTCACCTTCCTCAAACCCATCCCACAGCTTCACCCACGCGCAGGCCTTCTTCTCGATCGTGAGGGTGTCGCCGTTGTCCAGCGCGAGGGTCAGTTGCTTGTTTTCGTATCCCTCCAGCACGCCGACAATCTCCTGCGGGGGATGGGTCCGTTTGGCCGTGACCCTGCTGCCGATATACTGCGCAAAGTGCTCGTCGCGGGTGAGCTCGCGCTCGATGCCCGGGGAGCAGACCTCGAGGTGGTAAGCCTGCTGGATGAAATCAGCGTCGTCGAGCGGCTTGTCGATGGCGCGGCTCATGGCCTCGCAGTCGTCCAGAGTAACGCCGCCGGGCCTGTCGATCCAGAAGCGCAGGTACCACTGCGCGCCTTCCTTGAGGAAGCGCACGTCCCAAAGCGCCAGGCCCAGTTGCTCCGCAAGGGGCTCCGCCAGAGCCTTCGCGCGCGTGGCGATGTTGCCGCTGTTGATGTCCGCCATGGTTCCCCTCCATCAAACGTTATACAAACAAAAGAGCGGGCTATGCCCACTCTACACGTCGTTCCGGCCATAATAAGGCCCACTCATCCCTCATCACTTCTATTATAACACGACCCGGAGAAAAAAGCAAGGGGTTTTTCAGGATTATTTTTTCTTGCATTTCCCGGGGGATTATGGTATACTCATCTAAACGTCTCATCATATGGGGAATATAAGAGCAACTAGAAAGGACAAGCCATGCAACATCATTTGGAGGCCATGGAGGATGTATTCCGGGAGGTACAGAGCGGGCCGTCGGGCCTGTCGGCCCAGGAGGCTACGGCGCGGTTAGAAAGGAATGGCCAAAACAAACTGCGGGAGGGCGAAAAGGAGTCCCTGGTCAAGCGGTTCTTTCAGCAGATGATGGACCCGATGATCCTCATCCTGCTGGTGGCGGCGGCCATTTCGGCCGTGCTGGCCGTGTCGCAAAAGGAGTTCCCCTCCGACGTGGTCATCATCCTCACCGTGGTGATCATCAACGCGTTTTTGGGCCTGTATCAGGAGAGCAAGGCCGAGGCCGCCATCGCGGCGCTGCAGGCCCTCACGGCGGCGACCTCGAAGGTGCTGCGCGACGGCGAGATCACCAGCGTGAAGAGCGAGGACCTGGCCGTGGGCGACGTGATCCTTTTGGAGGCCGGCGACGCCGTGCCCGCCGACGCGCGGCTGTTCGAGTGCGCGAGCCTGCAGATCGAGGAGGCCGCGCTCACGGGCGAAAGCGTGCCCGTCACCAAGCGCACGGACAAGCTCTGCGAGCAGGAGGTCACCCTGGGCGACCGCAAAAATATGGTCTACATGGGCTCCACCGTGGCGTATGGCCGCGGCCGCGCCGTGGTGACCGCCACCGGCATGGGCACCGAGATGGGCCGCATCGCCGAGGCCCTGGAGCAGGCCGAGGAGGGCCTGACCCCCCTGCAGATCAAGCTGAAGCAGCTGAGCTCGTTCCTCACCTGGCTGGTGCTGGGCGTGTGCGTGTTCATCTTCGGCTTCTCCGTGGTCTCCGAGCTGCTGCGCGGCGGCGTGATCGACTTCGCCCACATCCTGAACTTCTTCCTGATCGCCGTGAGCCTGGCCGTGGCCGCCATCCCCGAGGGCCTGGTGGCCGTGGTGACCATCACGCTGTCCATCGGCGTGACGAACCTGTCGAAGAAGCGGGCCATCATCCGCAAGCTCACCGCAGTGGAGACCCTCGGCTGCGCGCAGATCATCTGCAGCGACAAGACCGGCACCCTCACCCAGAACAAGATGACCGTGGTGGAGAGCTACGGCCCCGACGAGGCCCTGCTGGCCCGGGCCATGGCCCTGTGCACCGACGCGGAGCTCCTCCCGAACGGCGGCACCATTGGCGAGCCCACGGAGGTCGCCCTGATCAACTACGCGAAGGGCCTGGGGCTGGTGAAGGGGGACCTGGAGCGCGAGGCCCCCCGCGCGGGCGAGGCGCCGTTCGACTCCATGCGCAAGATGATGAGCACCGTACATTCTGTGAACGGCAAATTTATGCAATACACCAAGGGCGCGCCGGACGAGGTCCTCCAGCACTGCACGAGCGCGCTGACGGCCGAGGGCGTCGTGCCCCTCACCGGGGCGCGCCTGGAGGAGATTTTGGCCGAGAACGCCCGCATGGCCGGGCAGGCGCTGCGGGTGCTGGCCGCAGCGACACGCGAATATGACGCCGCGCCCGAAACTTACGACCACGGTGACTTGGAGCAGGGCCTGTGCTTTGTGGGCCTGTGCGGCATGATCGACCCCGTGCGGCCCGAGGTGAAGGCCGCCATCGAGCAGTGCAACCGCGCGGGCGTGACGGCAGTGATGATCACCGGGGACCACCACGACACCGCGGTGGCCATCGCCAACGAGCTGGGCATCCTGGACGACGGCCGCAAGGCCATCACCGGCCTGGAGCTCAGCCGCCTGAGCGACGAGGAGTTCGAGCGCACCGTGCACGAATACGCCGTCTACGCCCGGGTGCAGCCCGAGCACAAGGTGCGCATCGTCAACGCGTGGAAGGCGCGCGGCTGCGTGACGGCCATGACCGGCGACGGCGTGAACGACGCGCCCTCCATCAAGAGCGCGGACATCGGCGTCGGGATGGGCATCACCGGCACGGACGTGACCAAGAATGTGGCCGACATGGTGCTCTCCGACGACAACTTCGCCACCATCGTCACCGCCGTGGGCGAGGGGCGGCGCATCTACACCAACATCCGCAAGGCCATCCAGTTCCTGCTGAGCTCGAATATCAGCGAGGTGATGAGCATCTTCCTGGCGTCGCTGCTGCGCATCACCATCCTCAAGCCCGCGCACCTGCTGTATGTCAACCTGGTGACCGACTGCTTCCCGGCCCTGGCCCTGGGCCTGGAGAAGCCGGACCCCGACATCATGAGCCAGAAGCCCCGCCGCGCCAAGGACGGCGTCTTCGCCAACGGCCTGGGGACCGACTGCCTCTATCAGGGCGCGATCGTCACCGTCCTGATCATGGCGGCCTTCTTCATCGGCGAGTATCTGCAGAACGGCTTCTGGCGCTTCACCAACCTCTCGGAGCTGGAGGGCGCCGAGGGCATGACCATGGCCTTCCTCACCATGAACATGGTGGAGATGTTCCACTCCTTCAACATGCGCAGCCAGCGGACCTCGATTTTCACCATGTCACGCAAAAGCGGTACCAACTGGTGGCTGTGGGGCTCCTTCGCGATCTCCCTGTTCCTGTCCTGCGTGGTGATCTTCGTCCCCTTCCTGCGGGAGGCCTTCAAGCTCCAGGAAATCAGCATGGTGGAATTCAGCGTCGCCATGGGGCTGGCCTTCTCGATCATCCCCGCGGTGGAAATTGTGAAGTTCTTCCAGCGCCTGGCGGCAAAGCGCGGAAAGGGGAGGTGAGGCGGGATGAAGCTGGACAAGAAAACAATCCTGCGCATCATCTTCCGCGCGCTGCCCGTGGGGGCGCTGTTCCTCCCGCTGGCCACGATGACCTTGAACCTGGGCGCGCTGGGCGGGCTGCTCGGCGGCCTGCTGGGCGGCGGCGTGGAAGGCCTGGGTGACCTGCTCGGCGCCCTGGGCGGGGGCAGCGGGAAAAGCACGCAGTACAACATCGTCGGGCTCATCAAGGCCCTGTTCAGCAAGGACAACGACCTGTTGATCAAACTGCTGCAGGGCGAATCCATGGCTGCGGCCCGCACCTGGCTGATAGCCGCCGTGGTGGGGCTGGTGCTGAGCATCCTCGCCGCCCTGGCGGGGCTCGCGCTGGTTGCTGCCGGCGGAAAGGCGAAATGGCTCGGCGGTTCCTCCATAGCCTATGCCGCCGGCGCGCTCGGCGGGATTGGGATGGTGGTTGCGTTCGTGAAGTTCGGCACAACGCTGGCCGCGGCCGTGATGAACATCGCGAGCACTTCGCTCAACATCGGCGCGTATATTTTGGTGGCGCTGATCCTGTTCAACCTGTGCCACAGCCTCGTGGATTGGCGCAGCACCAAGGAGAGGGAGCGCCTGGCGGCCCTGGCGGCGAAAAAGCGCAAGAGGAAATAGCGAAACCCGGATATAATATCACAGCGGCAAAGGAGGTGAGATGATGGCTGAGAAAGTCCAAAAAATCGCGCAGAACAAGAAGGCCTGGCACGACTACTTCGTGCTGGAGGAGTTTGAAGCGGGCATCGAGCTGTGCGGCACGGAGGTCAAGTCCATCCGGCAGGGCAGGGTCAACCTGAAGGACAGCTGGTGCGGCGTGCGGGGCGGCGAGATGTTCGTCAACGGCATGCACATCAGCCCCTACGAGCAGGGCAATATCTTCAACCGCGACCCCGCGCGGCCGCGACGGCTGCTGCTGCACAAGCGCGAGATCATGAAGCTCTTCGGCGAGAGCGGGCAGCAGGGCCTGGCCATCATCCCGCTGTCGCTGTACTTCAAGAACGGGCGCGCCAAGCTGCTCATCGGGCTGTGCAAGGGCAAGAAGCTCTATGACAAGCGCGAGGCCGCGGCCCAGCGCGACGCCAAACGGGACGCGGAGCGGGGGGTAAGGGGGGGCGGCGAATGATTTTGAAAAAATTGTTTCCCCTGGCCTTGGTTGTTTTATTGGCGGTGCTTCTTGTGGGCTGTAATTTTGCCACCCCAAAGGAGATTGACGTCGTGTATGTCAGTTACAGGGACGAGACCGGCAGAATTGGTTATGAACAAAAGGTTGACCTGAAAGAGAAACAGCTTTGGAAATATTCTTCCACTGCATATGACCCGAATCGAATTGTTCCCAGCGGCCCAATGGCAGAAAATGAGGGCTTTGTCTTTGTTCGCGATCTTGATGACGATAAAATCGCATCTTTTCGGCGTGAAGCGGAACGGTACGGATTTGCCAACTGGGCGGATGAGTATATCAATCCAAATGTTTGTGATGGCGACCGATGGGATATTGCAATCGGATTTTCGGATGGGACGACAAAAACGGTTGTTGGCAGCAATGCCTATCCTACCACTTGGGACAAAATGTTCATGGCCTTTGAGAAGCTTGCCGGCGAAAGAATTTTGCTCTTCGAGAGCGACTACTACGGTTACTGAGGATTTTCGCCTTAAAGCACGACCAAATAAATAGAGGACCAAATAAACAACAAAGGATGGAAACCATGAAAAAGCTCCTGAGCATCCTCCTGGTCGCCCTGCTGCTCTGTGGCGTGATGGGCGTGGGCCTGAGCGTATCCGCCGCCCCGGCGGCGCCGCAGGCCATCAACCCGCTGCTGCCGCTGATCGAGTTTATCGCGCAGAATAACCTGCAGGACCTCAACGAGGCCCAGACGAAGCTCCTCATCGAGATCCTGAAGCTGCTGAAGACACTGAACATCGACTATTCCGGCCTGCTGGCTTCGGTGGACAGCCTGCTGCCCATGTCGGTGAAGGCCGCGCTGCACGAGGCCGGGCTTGCCAACTACCCCATCTGGGAGCGGGACATGATGTGGTACCTCATCTTCAGGTATCTGCTGTTTGGGTGGTATTGGATGTAAAAAGGCGCATTTTCCCCTTGACCTTTTCCCCGAAACCGGCTATACTAGTATCAGACCCTATCCAATGGGGCTGAAAGGATTTCGACGGGGATTTTGATCCATGGCAAGCGAGCAGCGGCGCGGACCCGCTATAACAAGCCGCAGTTTAGAAATAAACGACAACGATTATCAACTCCTTGCCGCTTAACCTTAACCGGTAGCGGCCGTCCTGCCCGGGAGGCCTGCGGCCCGGGACAGGGCGTCATTCAGCAGGGCACGTGCATGACCGGGCTGCCGTGACCCGCCATCATGAAGATATCCGGCTACCGCAGCGCGCGGCCTGCCCACCGGCGGCGCGTGAGGGGAATCCTGACGATGGGATACGCTCGTAGAAAACCATGCGGATAGGTCTTCGGACGCGGCTTCGACTGCCGCCAGCTCCACCACGCCTGCGGCACGGCCAGTCGGCTGTGCCGCTGTTGTTATTAAGTGCTTCTTTTCATTTTCCATCCAACTTGTAGTTGGATTTTGCACAATAAATACAACGTGCATTGGAGGAGTGCAAGAAAGGAATGGTCATATGGCAGCATCATCCGATTTTAGTTACGCTTTATGAGGCGGCACCATCGGCGGCAACTCATCGGAGGGTTCCAGCCTGCGGGCGGCGAGTTGCGCGAGCATGGTCTCGCGTTTTGCCCCCACCAGGTCATAAAAGAACATAGGCAGCAGGCTAAGCAGGCGGAAAATGACCGGAAATGCCATGAACATAAACCAAATGCCCTGTTTTGTGCGTTCGCTCTGCGGCACAACCGCGTTGGCGGCCGAGGTCTGATAGCCGATCGGTTTTAATAGAAAGGCCCCCAGCGCCCGTGCCGCGACGCTTGAGAGTTTCCTGAAAAAAGATAAAACAGAAAAATTGATGCCCTCCGGGCGCATACCGGTTTTCCATTCCATATAATCTACGGTTTCCGCAATCATCTCTGTGGGAATCACTGCCGTAACCCCGTTTGCCAGGGCCTCTATCCCAAATTTAATGATCATGAGCACCACCATAAAGCGTACGTTTGACTTCCGGCGGATTCCGATAAAATATGCCCCCGCATTCAGAATGGATGTGAAAATCTGAGCGTAAATCGTAATCTGTTTGTTGTCCAGCTTCTTTTTAACCGCAGGAATCAAGAGGTATGAAATCGGGTCCGTAATGGCGCTGACAAGGCCGACAGCGATGGAATAAGAAGCGGAGCCGAGCACGTCCAGATAAAAATAGGTGGTAAACGCGCCGCCGACGTTGCCCAGCGCGCCGATAAAGTCCTTAAATATGATATAGCGCAGGGGCGGATTTTTTACAATACATTCCAGGCATTCGCGGATACTCGGCTCTTCATCGGACTGTGCGACGCGTTCCTTTACCTTAAAGCCCGCCAGAGAAAAAATACCCATGCCGGCAATTCCGGTCATAATGCCGATGCCGAGGAAGGCTTTTTTGATATCAATGCCGCCGGTTTTGTTTGAAAGATCCAGTAAAACCGGGACCGTCGCGTTCGCGAACCCGCCGAAGACGCCCGCCAGAAAGCGCGCGGAGGTGATTGCCTTCGTGCGGTCCCCCGGGTTTGGCGAGATGGCCGCGGACATGCTCCAAAAGGAAATGTCGGCGACGGTGAAGAGGGTCTCCCACAAAAAATAGGTTGCGACCATGTAGACAACTTTGCTCACGGCATTTTGGCTGGGGTTTGCGATCAGCAGCGGTCCCGCGAAAAGCGCCACTGTAGTCAGCGCCAGCGGAACCGGGACGCCCAGCAGGAAGGGGCGCAGCTTGCCCCAGCGCGTGCGGGTACGGTCGATCACAGCGCCCATCAGCGGGTCGTTTATGGTATCCCAAATCCCTTCTACCAACAGCATGATGGCGACAATGCTGCTGTTGATATTGAAGACATTGATGAAAAAATAGTTCAGGAAAAAAGTGATGACATGCAGGCTCACGTTCTGCCCGCCGTTGGCAAGGCCAAAGACAAGGCTTTCTTTCCAGCCCACATATCTGCGTCCGTTCATCTGCTGCGAGCCCAAACCGCTTCCCTCCATCCGCTCAGCGCGTTTCGTTTTGATTCAACAATTGCATCACCTCCGCCACGCGCAGCCGCTTGCCCGGCTCCGCCTCGTCGTAGCGCAGGGGGCGTATCCCGACGGCGCGCAGCAGATACTTTGTCATGCGGTTCCCGTATAGCCTGGCTTCCAGATTGCGGTCCTTCGCGACCTTTTCGCCGCTGACCCAGGCGTTGCCGGTCATGCGCATTTCGTCGCTGTCAAAAGCCGGGTGCCCCACGATGAAATACTGGCCCGCCTCGATGGAGCGCAGAAAGCCCGGCAGCTTTTTCATGTCTTTGAGCAGCACCTCCCAGCCGGGGGGGAGGGCGTAATAATACATATGATCCAGCAGGCCGCGGCGCTTCGCCCATTCTTCGACCGCTTCGTCCAGGCCATCGATCGACTGCTCCGGGAACATGTGGCTGTCGATATATTTGATGTCGAATCCCGCCCGGCACAGCCGGTCCAGCTGGGCGTCATACTCCTTCATGATGAGTTCCAGCGGCGGTTTGGTTTCCGCAAAGCGCTTTGGATCGGGCAGGAACATGCCGTTTTCATCGGTCAGGCCGCTGCCGGGTGGCAGGGCGCTCACGGGACCCCACTTCACACGGTCCCACTCCGCGTTGAGCGTCGCGTGCATCCCGAAGCAGACCTGCCTGCAGGCCTTCATCATCTGCGCCGCTTCGTCCACGAAGGCGCCCGGCGCCATGACGGACACATTCTTGATCGTGCCCGCACGTATCACTTTCGCGATCGCCATATTCGCGCTATGGCTGCTGCCGGCGTCGTCCGCCCTTGTGATAAACTTGATTTGTTTTGCCATTTGCCGCGCACCTCTCGTTGCAGGATTTGTTTTTTCGCGCCTCCATTATATCACGTTGGTTTTCTCTTGTAAAGATGCCAAAAAGGCGCTCCTCATTGCGACTTAGACTTGCTTTTTCGCAAGAAGAGGCCTATAATATGTAGGAAGCAAATACCTGGGCAGAAAACTGCCGCCTTATTCTAATACAGACAAATAATGAAATAAGAGGAGGAAGGTTCATGGCCGTTATCCTGCAGCGCATCACAGCGGCTCTCTCCAGCATATTGGCAGCGGTCCTTTTGCTGTTCGGGCAGGCGGCGCCCAATGTAGTGCTCAACGTCCCCTACGCGAGGGATTCCCTCTTTCAGATGATGGACATCGCGTTCCCGGAGCAGAGCGAGGGCTCCGTCAGCGCGGTGATGATCATCCACGGCGGCGGATGGGTCACCGGAACGAGGCTCACCCACGGCCACGCGGGGCAGTGCGAGGGCTTCGCGAAGCGGGGCTTTGTAGGCGTGGCGATAGACCATCGTCTCGCCATCGGCCCGGCGAACTACCTCGATATGCTCGATGACATCGGCTACGCCCTCGAGGAGTTGCAGCGGCAGGCGGGGGAGAGGGGCCTGACCATCAAGAATATCGCGCTGTGGGGCTATTCCTCGGGCGCGCACCTGGCGCTGCTGTACGCCTTCTCGCGTCACGAGAGCTCACCCATCGACATCGCCTTTTGCGCGGGGATGGCGCCGCCCTCCTATTTCCTGGATCCCGATTGGATCGGGGAAATCCCCATCGCCATTCCCGTCTTCGCGCTGGTGCTCAAGGCCCCGCTTACGGCGAAAAGCATCACCACGAAGTACGCTGGCCTCGCCGCTGACGCCTCGCCCTACACGCACCTGGACAAGAACTGCCCGCCGGTCATCGCCTGCTTCGGTAGGCTGGACGACCGCGTGCCCTATTCCAACGCCCTGCTGATGCAGGAAAAGCTGGCGCAGCTGGGCGCACAGGGCTACGGCTATGAATACCTGCTCTTTGAAAACTCCGGCCATAACCTGGAGAACGACCCGGAAACCTCGGCGCGCTTTAATGCTGTTTTCGATGAATTCATGGAAAAATACATGTAAGAGGAGGGACACGCAAATGGCGGCAAAGATTCTCAGCAAACCCGAATACGAGGCACAGACGGCGGCGACGCGGGACGAACGGATGGGCTGGTGGCGGGAGGCGCGGTTCGGCATGTTCGTACACTACGGGCTGTACGCACTGGCGGGGCGCAACGAATGGCTGCAGACACTGGAAAACATCCCCATTCCCGAGTACGAGCAGTTCGCCGACCAGTTTAGCCCCAAGCCCGGCGCGCCCCGCGAGTGGGCGGCATTGGCGAAGAGGGCCGGCATGAAGTACATGGTATTGACCACCCGGCACCACGACGGGTTCAGCCTCTGGGATTCCAAGGCAAATCCATACAACTCGGTGAACTACGGCCCGGGGCGCGACATCGTGCGGGAATATGTGGACGCCTGCCGGGAATATGGCCTCAAAATCGGGTTCTACTCCTCACTGATGGACTGGCACCACCCAGACGGCGGGCGCGCCGCCTATGACGATGCCGCGCGGCGGCGGTTCCTGGACTACATCGAGGCGCTCAACACCGAGCTTCTCACCCAGTACGGTAAGATCGACATCCTCTGGTACGACGTGGCCTCCCCCATGCAGCACTGGGAGGGCTGGGACTCGGTGGCGCGCAACCAGCGGCTGCGCGCGATTCAACCGCATATCATCATCAACAACCGCAGCCGTCTTGATGAGGATTTCGGGACGCCCGAAGGCCGCGTCGAAGCGGGCGCCGCCGACTGGGAGGCCTGCATGACCTTCAACGACATCAGTTGGGGCTATATCGACGAAAAGCAGGCGCTGCCCTACGCCTACAACGCGCAGCGGATCATCCGGATGCTCAATACCTGCGCCAGGGGCGGCGGGAACCTGCTGCTCAACATCGGCCCCGCGCCGGATGGGTCGGTACCCAAGGACGCGATCGAGCCGCTGGAAAAGACCGGCAAATGGCTTCATGAGAACGGCGAGGCGGTCTACGGGAAGCTGACGCGGTGCAGCGGGGGGAACACGGTGCGCGGGAACGGCGCTTGCGGCGTGTCCCGCAAGGGGAACACGATATACCTGTGGAACTGGATCTGGCCGGAGGGCGGCGCGATGGGCCTTGGCGGCTACTGCAATGTGCCAAAGCGTATTTACCTGCTCAAAGATGGAACCCCCATCGACTTCGAGCACAGGGGCCATCGAATTTTGCTGAAAAACATGCCCGCACACTCCCCCGACGATCTCGGCATCGCCGTCATCGCGCTGGAGTTCGACGAGCCGCCAGAGTTTACTTTCGCCAGCTATTATCCGCAGCTTCACCAGGGGCAGGAGTATGCTGAAGAGAAGCTATAGAGAAATACTGGCTATGGCAATTGCATTCCAACCGGAAGGCGGATTCATCATGAAAAATCAATTTTACATGATAGGGGGGCGCGTGCTGTCCATCCTTATTGCAGTATGCGTTCTCATTGGCTGCACGTCCCTGTCCGCGCAGGCATCGGATAGTGAGATGCTCGGCATGGCCATAACCGTATACGAGGACATGCTGCGGCTGTACTGGCGCGGCAGTGCGGAATGCGGCCACCTCATGAAGGAATTTCAAGGCCTGGAAACCGACGGACGGCAGAGCATGATCTGGGCGCACGCGCAAATGATCTTCGCATTCGAGGCGCTGTACAATGCCACGGGCAGCGAGGACGCCGCCAAGCGGATCGCCGCGCAGTGGGAATTCACAAAATCAGAATTTACCGTCAACCGGCCATGGATATGCCAAAAAACAATCGATGCCGTCAGGTGGGTTGCCGCGCTGTTCCGATGCAAAAAAGAAATTTGTCCCGATGAAACGCTGACGAGGCCGGGCGAGAATCCCAACACAGCCGTGGACGACGCGGGCTGGGACGCCATGGTGTATATGACGTTTTACCGGGTCACCGGGGACGAGGCGGCCCTGGAATATGCCGGGAAGCTCGTCCGTAACGCGTACGAATATTGGAAAGACGGGGATACCGCCAACGGGCTTTGGTATCCGTACCGGCCGCCCAATCACGGAGGAGGAGGGGACAGCCGCTTCAAGTCGGTTTACATGGCCGCACTGATGGCCGCTGCGCTTGACTATATGTCCTATCGGGAAGACGAGCGTATGATGCGTGACACCATGAACCTCTACGCGTGGATCGAGGCAAACCTGTGCCGCCGCGGGCAGATCAAATTCGTCATGCATCCAGGCGAGGAAGAACAGGCTCTGGCATGCAACGACAACCTCTACTTTGTCGATTATAACCAGGAGCGGGGCGGGCGCGTGCCCTTTACCGGCCCGGACGGCGCGGAACGGCCCTTGGACATCCGGGAGGGAGGCAGCGTATCCTCGCTGTTCGGCAACATGGCCATGGGCGTGATCCATGCGCGGCTCTACCAGCTTACCGGCGACGGGGGCTACAAAACCAGGGCCCTGGAGACCGTGGTGGCGCTGCACGCGCCCGATAGCCCATATAACAACAACGGCGTCTATCTCAATGACCGCGATGCCTGGACCAACGCCGCATTCTTCCGTCCATGGGTTGAGGAGGTACTGACGCTGGACGGGATCACGCAGCCCGATAGGGACATGGTGGCCGCCACAGCCAAGTCCATCTTTGCCAACGCGCGTGTGGATGGCGGCTATCTCGGTCCCTGGTGGAGCGGCCAGATCGAAGGCAAGGGCTGGCGCAGCGACCACACCTGGCCACAGCAGCTGATGACCAGCGCCACGGGCGCCCACGTGATTATGGCGGCCGCCCTGCTTGAGGGAATGGAATTTTAGTTTAGCGCTGCTTGATCGCCGTGTGAGACAACCGTTATTCAATCCGCACAAGGTTACACCGCCAAAAAGCCGCAAAGTTTTGATACTTTGCGGCTTTGGCTGATGTGCTGGCGTTTTGGGTGGCCTCCTACTGCCCCTCCACCGCCTGCCCGAAGGCCTGCAGCAGAAGCTCGAAGGCTTTCTCGCCGGGCAGGTTGATCTCCTCATTTTCAAACATGACGATATTGGCGATATCGTTGGGCAGCACGAAGTAGCCGGCGTAGTCATTCATGAGGCCGAACATCAGCAGCTTGCGGCCGCCCACCATGTCCTTCATGGGGGTG